>Ga0247727_10001910_pt1 | contig 48354 bp, 62 predicted proteins | sample WisWelCaveWW1625_FD_202498 | JGI IMG/M metagenome (GOLD analysis project Ga0247727, IMG submission 202498) | Biofilm microbial communities from Wishing Well Cave, Virginia, United States - WW16-25 | ecosystem: Environmental > Aquatic > Deep subsurface > Groundwater > Cave microbial mat | place...
GCCACAGTTCGCGATCTGGCTCCTGACTGAGGAATGCCCCAGTTCGGATGGGACCGTCGTCTGCCAGTTATACCAGCGCCGGCTCAATGGTGATGAGCCGGAGAAACAAGAATGGAATGCGGTGGCGCGAGCAGCGGCGCGGGTGGCGGCGCGGGTGGCGGCAGCGGCGGCGAGGGATGCGGCGTCAGAGGTGGCGAGGGAGGCGGCAGCAGCGGCGGCGAGGGATGCGGCGTCAGAGGTGGCGAGGGCGTCAGAGGTGATGAGGGCGTGTTATGGCCGACAGGCCCAGCATCTGCTGAGCCTGCTGCAAGCATGCAGATGAGCCGACCGTCGGTCTAGTGGAGGATCAGTCATGGAGCGAGCGATCCCAGTTCCTGAGCGACCGCGTGTCCGACGTGGATCTGTCACCTACGTCGTGGTCGCAGGCCCGACGCGGGTGCGAGAGTACGACGACTGGTACGCAGCCGAGGCCGCAGCGTCCGTGCTGCGGGAGCGAGGTCGGCCGTGCCAGCTGCAGCGCTGGGTGATGATTGGAGATGCGACGTAATGGCAAAGCGAAAGGCGAAAGCGACGCCGAGCGTGACCCATACGCCTGGGCCGTGGGAACTCCAGGAGTCTCACATGCACGGACTGCAAGTCGTGGACACCACCGAAGGCTACACGGTGTGTCTGCTCTCTGTCTACGGCATGCGCCTCCGGCCGGCTCTTGGCGAGGACGCGGCCAATGGTCGTCTGATCGCGACGGCCCACCACATTGCCGCGAACGAGTATCCCAATTAGACCTCGTCCGTGGTAGCATCGTGACAGTCTGTTCGCCCGGAAGCCCGCAAGCGGTGTAACAAAGTATAACCAAGATCTGGTTGCTAGATCGTGGCGCGCCAACAGGGGGATCGCTGACATGACGGCCGTGAAAATCCTGAGGACGGTTGACATGGCGGCCGAACTGCGTCCGTCGTCTCCTCCTCCGAGGGTTGACAGGCCTCGTTACCCGTCCGCAAAAGTCGTCGAGGTGGCCCGCTGGTGGAGATCACGCGACGGGGCTGGCCTGTCCCTGAGGCCGAACGGGTCGGTATTTCGGAGGACATCCTGGGGTGAGCAGTGGTGCTTTGCGTGGGCGGCCCGGGACATCGACATCGACAAGGCCAGACTGATGGCGGCCCAGTGGCTGGGTTGCAGGCCCAAACTGTGCGAGAGGATCGACAGGCAGTTGTTGCCGCGGTACAGGTCGCCCGAGATCGACACAAGACCTAGCGTGCGATCGCCGCCGGAGTACCAGGCGATACTGGAGGCGAGAGAGAAGGCCCATACCGAGCGGGTTGCCGCCGATCTGGAGAGGCTGGGGAAGTCCGGAGGTGGATGAGGATGGAGAGCGGGCGATTGGGAGCAGTTCCTGGAGGACGCGCGTGCTGGCCTGGTCGCGAACGTCCAGAGCGTGTCGGAAATCCACGGCGGCATCACGCTGTGGCTCGGAGGCAGCCCACAACCACGAGGTGATGACCGTGACACTGCGTATCTACGAAACTGACGTTACGAGCTGCGCCGACAGACTCGCTTGCCTGGAGGCGGATCTGTCGGCGGTGAGGCGCCAGCGCGCCCGCCTGGAAGCCGAGCTGCGGCTGGAGCGGGCCCGGCGGCGCGAGATCGAGAGCCAGTATCGGAACACGCTTCAGGTCTATTCCAGCTTCCTGGACCTCGCGGAGACCAGTCCCGGCGGATGCCTGGATCTCTGGGACCAAGTCGAGGAGTACACGCGCCAACGAGTCGAGGAGCTGGCGCCATGAGGGCTACGCTGTGCTCCTTGAGGAGGTAGACGACCTCTGGGACGCCATCACGTCCAACGATCTCGCGTCCGCCCGCAAGGAAGCCGTCCAGGTCGCGGCAGTGGCCTTGCGCTATATCGCGGAACTTCCAGGGACCAGAGAACTGACACGGGGGACAAGTCATGAGCCAGGCGCATCGCGATAATCTCGCCACACTCCAAGTGCCCAGCCTGCGCGCCGAACTGCGGCATCATCTGTCGATGTATTTCGACTGCGACTACGAGCCGCACAGGCAAGAGCACTATCAAGCCATCCTGGAGGTCCGGGCCGAACTGGGGTTGCAACTGGGCCTCGAAGCCGACATCGCGTGCAAACAGGAACTGGCTGCGGTGAACGCGGAACGGCGCCAACGGGTCGAGGCCAACCGGGCGGCGATTGATGCGCTGCCGAAGCCGAGACGGTCTACGGAGGTGACGTAATGGAGCCTTGGCGCAAAGTGTGGCGGGAAGGGTTTGCCCCCCAGCTGTCGACAGCGGGGTTGGAAGCGCTGCGACGGGCGCTGCTAGATGATGACCCACGGCTGGTCCAGGGGGTAACGACGACGCCGCCGCCGTTGCAATGCGTGCAGGACTGGCCGGTGGAGGCGGCCTGTGGGCTGAGCTACTGCGGATGGCAGGGCGATGGGCTGGAGACGGTGGCGGAGGTGGAGGAGTTCTTCGGCCAGGCTTGTTCTGAAGCCGATCGCCTCCTTGGGGAGCCGGCTGCCTGCCGCTACTTCCCGGACACCTTCGACGGCTGGACCAGAGACGAAATGCGGAGAAACCTGCTTCCGGAGGTGGACAGGGAATTGTGCCGTCGGGAACTGTCCAGGATGGTCTCGTGAACGCGCTAACAATTGACGGTGTCGTCTACGATTGCGTCAGGGTCGGCAACGACACTTGGACTGTGGGGCACAGAGGCGGGGATCGAGCGCACACAGTGGAGCCCAAGAAGGGTGGCTGTACCTGTGCGGCGCGGATGTATTTCCGGCGACTGTGCAAGCACATTGTCGCCCTGAGGGAGTGGTTGGGGGCGCAAGGGGTGGAGAACATGAGCACGGCAATCGCGAAGATCGAAACGGTGGAATTCATGCCAGCGCTGACCGTCGACGAAAGCCGCCGACGACATAACGCGCTGGTGCAATTCGTCCGGGAGCAGATGCAGCAGGACAAGGATTTCGGCATCATCCCAGGGTCTACCAAGCCTACTCTGCTGAAGCCAGGCGCGGAAAAGCTCATGACTCTGTTTGGTCTGCAGGTGGCCAACCCAGAGCTGGTAGTCAGAGTCGAGGACTGGACTGGTGCTGAACACGGAGGGGAGCCACTGTTCTACTACCTCGTGCGCCAACAACTCATCCGGCATGGAGAGGTCATCGCATCGCAGATGGGTTCCTGCAATTCGTGGGAGACCAAATACCGCTACCGTCAGGGCGAACGCAAATGCCCAGCGTGCGGCAAGCCTGCCATCATCCGAGGCAAGGAAGAATACGGCGGGGGGTGGATTTGCTTCGCCAAAAAGGGCGGCTGCGGGGCAAAATTCCGCACGGGCGACCAGACTGTGGAATCACAGCAGGTCGGGCGCACAAAAAATCCGGACCCGGCCGACCAGGTTAACACCATCCTGAAGATGGCGGAAAAACGAGCCCTGATCGCAGCCTGCTTGGTAGCGGTGAATGCCTCCGAATTTTTCACCCAGGATCTGGAGGACATCACCACAATAGACGTCACCACTGATGTCGTCTCAAGTCAGCCGCCAGCCCACCGCAGCCAGCCAGCCCCGCCTGCCCGCCCGACGTCCAACTCTCGCCAGCCACCATCCGCCACCCCCATCGGCTCGTCACCAAACGGCGCCACCCCCATAGGTGACGACACACTGGCTGTGTCCATCCGACAGCGATTGGCGGACTACGACCGCAAGCAGGCCCAGGCTGGCGCGTGTCAGCCTGGCGACTTGGTCCGCGCCGTCCTCGCTGAGGCTGGCAAGCTGGGGCTCCCCTGCGGCAACATCGACGACCTTGTCCGCTGGCCAGTCGCCGCGCTCAACAACGTCGGAGACGCCGCCGCCAGTATCGTCGGGGCGTGGAAACTGGAGGACGCGGCCAGGGCGTCCGAGCAGCAGGAAGTCCCCTACTAGTAGCGTCGCAAGCCTGCGCACATGGCAAGGAGCATCATGAAGTTTCATCCCCTGGCAGAATCCTACCCCCTGATGCCTGACCACGAGCTACAGCTCTTGATCGAGGACATGCGGGCCCACGGCTACGACGCCCGCTTCCCCATCGTCATACATGAGGACGCCATCCTGGACGGTCGCAATCGCCAGCGCGCCGCCGACAAAGCGGGCGTGGTCCACGTGCCGGAAGTCGATCTGCCGCAGGATGTTGACCCCGTCATGTTCGTTCGCCGGGCCAACGAGCACCGCAGGCACCTGGACCAGGCATGGCTCCAGAAGCGGCGTGAGGAGCGGGTGAAGCGGGTAGCAGCTGGAACCCGAGAGGGGAAGAGCCTGCGGGTCATCGCGGAAGAGGAGAAGATCAGCGAAAAGCAGGTGCGAGAGGACCTGAAAAAGTCAGGTGCGGAGGGGTCCGCACCTGCGCCTCCCGACGGCAAGGTCACAGGCAAGGACGGCAAGAAGCAGGCGGCCAAGAAGAAAGCCTTTGGCTCAGGTGCGGACCCCTCCGCACCTGAGCGGCAGGCTGGGGAGGACGACACCGAGGAGGCCCACGCTCCTACGGATCGCAATGGCAAGCAGTTGCCTCTGCAGGCTGTGGCGGCGTTCCGGCAGGCCGGCGAGCTGACGGCCGCATGCCGGGCCGTCGACGAACTGGTCCGCGAGACGGAGCGGCTGGGCAAGTCGCCGGTGGGGGCCCACCTACACTATCAGTCGGTACAAACGCACCTGAAAAACGCCAAGAACGGCTTGGTGGCCGCCAAGCCGGCGGTTGTCTGCCCTTACTGCCAGGGGCAGCGCAAGGGGTGCAAGGTGTGCCGAGGTCACGGATGGGTCACGTCGGGCAAGGCCAAGAATGCGCCAGCCAATTGAAGCCGTGAAGCGATCACCAAGGAGATGACACACAGAACGCTATGCGGACACTACGAGACTATCAATCTGGCTCCATTGACGCCGTCCGGCGAGAGTTCCGCAAGGTCGGCGCCACCGTGCTGGTACTGCCAACGGGCACCGGCAAGACAATCGTCATGGCCAAAATTGCCTCGGAGTGGCCGGGTGGCAACATCCTTCTCTTGGCACATCGCATCGAGCTGCTAGAGCAGGCGCAACGAAAGATCGGCGACGAGCTAGGCTACATGCCCACCATTGAACAGTCTCAGCGCGGCATGGACATGGAGTGCATGTGGCAAGGCGGCGCGGTTCTGGTCGGCTCGGTGCAGACCATGTGCAACACCAAGCGGCTGGAGAAGTTCCAGGCATTCCCGTTCGACTTGATCATGGTGGACGAGTGCCATCATGCCACCAGCGCGTCCTACCGGAAAATCGTGGACTACTTCCGAGGGATAAATCCTAATTGCAAAGTTTTGGGCGTCACGGCAACGCCCAAGCGGGCGGACAATACAGCCCTTGGTCTGGTATTCGACTCCGTCGCCTACGAAATGGAGATTTTCAATGCCATCGACCTGGGTTGGCTGGTGCCGATCGTTCAGGACTATGTGTTCGTCGATGAGGTGAACTTCGCAGCTGTTGGCACCAGCACCAACGAGGTAGGCGAGTCCGACCTGAAGGCGGCCGACCTGGAAGCCGTGTTGGTCGAGGAAGAGGCGTTGCACGCCATGGCGCAGCCGATCCTGGAGAAGGCTGGGCGGCGTCAGGGATTGGTTTTTACGGCTGGGGTGGCACATGCTCACATGCTTGCAGCCGTCCTCAATCGTTATCGGGAAGGATGCGCCCGCGCGATCGACGGCAAAACGCACAAGTCGGATCGACAGGAAGTCAACGACGCCTTCGCGGCGGGCACTCTGCAACTGCTCGTAAACTACGGCATTTATACGGAGGGATTTGACGCGCCGCCGGCCGCGTTCGTCGGCATGGCGCGGCCCACAAAATCCGTCGGGCTGTACACCCAGATGCTGGGACGAGTGTTGCGCCCCCTGGACGGCATAGTGGATGGACACCCTGGCCCCTGTGCTCGCCACGACTCCATCGCACAGAGCGACAAGGCCGATGCCCTCGTGCTCGACTTCGTGGGCAACAGTCGCCACAAATTGATCTCGACCGTAGACATTCTCGGGGGCAACTACGACGTTGAAACGCGCGAGCTGGCCCGGCGCCGCATAGGCCGTCAGCCGAGCGACGTCATGGTCGAACTGCGCAGGGCTCAGGCGGAAATCGCGTTGCGCCGCGAGCAGGAGCGGCGCAAGCAAATCAAGGCGAAGGTCGGCTACCAGACCGAGCGCGTGGACCCATTTTCGCATGCTGGCCCATCGCCCGCTGGCTCAGGAGCGGTGCAAACGCGGGGCGGATCGTCCGACGCCCAGATTGCCCTGCTAGTCGGCCTGGGCGTCTCCTACGAGACAGCGGCCGGCTATGCAAAACGGCAGGCGTCTGCGGTAATTGACAAGCTGAAGACGACGCGCTGCACGAACAAGCAACGTGCCATCCTGGATCGCTATGGCGAGCCCAGCGACGTCAATTTCGACCAGGCCAGGGAGATCATTGACGCCATCGCAGCCAACGGCTGGCGAGCCAGAGAGGAGGTTGCGACGTGATCGACCTGATGACCCTGGACGAGTTGCTGGAAATCGTCGAGGAACGCGGCCTGTCGGTGACGCTGGGGCCGGACGGACAACCGCGACTGCGCGGGCCTAAAGAGGAGGCCACGCCGGCGTTAGTCGAGATGCTCCGTCTTTGCCGTGACGACATCATTGAGCGTCTGCGCCCTGCCCACGACACGTACCAGGTGCAGGAGTGCCGGTGGCGTAACGGTCATGTCGGCACCCACTCCAACCCGGAGCAGGGTTGGCCCGTCGGCGCGGGCTGGTGGCGGCCCGTCGGCGAAACGAAATGGCAGCCAATCCCAGGGCGAGAGGTGTCCAGAGGCGAAATGGCGCCTGACGGGCCACTTCTGCCCGCGGAAGTCGCCTGGCCGATCCGGCCGGCTTCGCCAACGGAATTCGCCTGCCCGGAATTGGTGATCTGCGAAGTGGACCAGTTTGGCACCCAGGAGATTGTCACCGCCCAGCGCATCCAGGACGATCTGGCACCGGGGACGATCCGATGGCAACGCAGTTGGGAGCACGCATGGCATGAGGTACAGCAATGACCTGGAATCCGACCAACGGCAAAGCAGACTATCCACGAGCCGTAGAGCAGGCACGGTTCATCATGGACGACGTGGTCGAGGGCGTTTGCCGGCAGTGGGGGTTGCCCGGAGGAGCCTTCGGCCGGGCCGTGGCCGAGGAACTCAAGGACGCCCTGGTCGCAGACCCGATCGCCCTGCGAATCCTGGCCAGAGGCATCGCCCGCGAACTCCGGCTCCTGGAGTTGGAGGGGAGCCTGCGGCGAAACGGATTTATGGTTCGTGTGGAAAACGGCAAGGCAACACTCCGAGGTGACCAGTCGCGGCTAACGCCCGAGATGCGGCTACAGGCGCAGGAATACCGCGAACTGGCGAGCGCGTGAAGCGTTTGCCGAGATAGCCCCAGGTTGGGCAACCCTCTGGCCACCGTAGGGGGTCTCTGCGGAGAACGGTGGTTGGCCCCTGGCAGACGGGCCGCGGAGTAGTCTGTCAGTTTCGGGGTGCAGGCCGGATTGGATGATCCGGTCATCCCGAAATCGCCCCGGTTCGCTGGGTAGGGTATCCGAAACACGGCCCGGCAACCGTCAGAGCGCTGGGTGAAACCGTAGGAGCGCTCGCAACCAAACTGCCTGCGGCGGTCGCGGCTCCCTCCAGGGACGTGCAGCGTCCGCACCGACTCCCCCCGGGGTCGGTGCGCTCACCGCTCTGGGAGTGCAGCGAGGGGGAAGGAGACTTCGACATGCGTGCAACAAGAGAATCCGACGTTGTGACTGGATGTCTGGAATACCTCAGCTACAGAGGCATCCTGGCCTGGAGGAGCAACAACACGGGGATCTATGACCCAGTCAAGCAACGCTTCCGGTCGTTCCGTGGCCTCAGGGGAGTCTCGGATATCCTTGGGGTGTTGCCACCAGAAGGACGGATGCTGGCTGTCGAGTGCAAGGCGCCGAAGGGCTGGCTGAGCCAGGAACAGGCTGTGTTTTTGGACCGAGTACTAGCAGCGGGTGGCCTGGCTCTGGTAATCCGCGACGTTGCGGACCTGGCCAGGGCAATGGGCGAGGAGGGATATTGATATGGCGACCACGACGAACCACGACGACCTCTACCATCGGCCTTTGAGCCAGGAAGAGATGGCACGGCCTCTGTGGACAACGGGCCACGTAGCGAGGTTGTGCGGCGTGGCTCCACGAACCGTCAGCAAGTGGGTCGACGGGGGCAAGCTCAATGGCTACCGCATCCCTGGTTCCCAGGATCGCCGAATCCAGCGAGAGGACCTTCTGCGGTTCCTGACGGACAACCACCTGCCTCAGGCGAAACTGTTTGAGGAGTTCAAAGAGTTTCACGTCCTGGTCCTTAGCACGGACCTAAACCTGGTCTTTGCGATTGACTCCAAACGGGAGCTTCGCAGGGGTTGTTATATCCACTGGGCAGACGACGCATTCGACGCCGGTCGTCTGATTCGGCGTGGCAAGCCTGACCTGGCCGTCCTGGACCTGTGGGGAGGACGGGCCCAGGGGTTGGCCGTGGCCAGCAAACTCCAGGGCATATGGCCTGATCTGTCCATGCTGCTTATCGTCAGTGAGGACGAAGGGGACGAAATGGAGATTGCGAAGTTTGGCTCCGTATGGCGGCGACCTTTCGATTTGCATCTACTGTGCTCTCACATTCAGGGGATGCGACGGGTGGGGGGAGGCTGATATGGCGACGGCCGGCGCTGAAGTGGCATGGGAAAGGCTCAATCGGTCAACACCGCAAAGATCACGGAGGAGGCGGTTCGTGAAATCAGGACGGTCGGACGCCCACTGAAACAACATGTGCTCAAGTACGGAATCACAGAAACAATGGTTTCCCTCATCATCAGAAGAAAGGCGTGGAAACATGTCCAGTGAAAGGAGGACGCCACTTCGCGGGGTTCCGTCCCCGCTGAAGTGGCATATAGACGGCGGCAAGCACTACTTGGCGTCAAAAATCGTGGACCTCATGCCCCCGCACACGCACTACGTCGAGCCGTACGCTGGTGGCCTGGCCGTGCTGCTGGCGAAGGACCCGGAGGGCGTGTCGGAGGTGGTCAACGACATCAACGGCGACCTCGTCAACTTCTGGAGACACCTACAAGATCCTGTGAGTTTGGAGTTGATGCGGCGGCGCTTGGAGGCTACGCCGTTCGCCCAGTCTGAATTCGTACGGGCCTGCGAGATGCTCAAGCCGCACGGCGACCGGCCAGGGACGCCGCTGGAGAATGCCTGTGCCTTCTTCGTCCACTGCCGTCAGTCCCTGGCCGGTCGCATGAAGGCGTTCGCCCCGACCAGCAAGAACCGCACGAGGCGCGGAATGAACGAACAGGTCAGCGCCTGGCTGACGGCGGTGGAGGGTTTGCCCGCCGTGCATGAGAGACTGAAACGCGTATTCGTTTTCAACCGGCCGGCTCTCGACGTGATCCGGGAACAGGACGGACCTGGGACATGCTTTTACCTCGACCCTCCGTATCTGCACGAGATGCGCAATACGACGACGGAATACGGCGAGCACGAAATGAGCGAAGCGGACCATCACGAATTGGTTGGTGGGCTCTGGAAGTTAAAGGCAAAGGTCATGCTCAGCGGCTACCAAAGTCGGCTGTACGACGATCATTTGAGCAGCTGGAACCGCCACGATTTCAGCTTGCCCAACAACGCCGGCGGCGGCAAAACGAAGCGGCGCATGGTGGAATCCGTGTGGTGCAATTTCTAGGATCGCGTGATGGACGAGGTTTATTTGGAGGTGATCTCGCCTGCGGACGGCCGGCGCTGTCCGGTATGGATCGATGGTGGGAACGTGGTTGGGCAGTGCGGGCCAATCTCAACAGCGGTGCCCATCTACGTCATGGGCCCGCCTGGTTGCATGGGCAAGACTGTTGTGCTCAAAATCCTGTACCGCCTTGGGTACAAAAAAGCAACAGTGGAGGAGATGTGATGGCTGAGCCTCAAAGCATGGCGAGCGTGAATGCCGTTTTGGACACGTTTGCTCCCGGCTGGACTTTGGATTGTCTCTCCCGACTCCACTGTAGTCCCTTGTGGCTGCGCGGTCCCGAAGACCGCGCATTGATTGTGCGATTGAACCGGGATCGGCTCTGGCTTGCCGGTGCAGGCCATCGCTTGGGAATGGGCGGGGTTACCGAACAGGCTATCGTCCAGTTGGTACTCTGGTGTCGTGATCAACCGCGAGTTCCGATGGCGTGGTGGCTATACGCCTGTTCGGAAAAGATCGGCCTGGGCTCGTCCGAAACGATCCGATTGCTGAAGGCCAGCGACTACGGCGACCCGGCCCGAACCTGCTGCGTCCTGTGCGGAGCAGCCAACCCGACGGACTGGTGGTCGCTGGCAAAGGTTCTTGGCCCCTGCTGCTGGATGGGGCGGTGTAATGAGGTACGTTCATGAGCGAACTGAAACTGATCTTCGCGCCCACGGTCTACCTGGTCGGTCGGACGTCGCCCCTGACGCCTGATCTGGACCGCTACGTCGAGAACTGCGGAGGCTCCGTGGAGTCCCTGCTCCGCCAAGCCGTGTCTGGCCCCGAGCTGCTCTGCGAGGTGGCTGGACGGACATGCTACCAGTCGTTCGCCAACTCTCGGCCTGGTGGCAACGCGGCCTACCTGGCCAACATCCTGGAGCACGGTCATGGAAGCATCGCCGAACACGCCGTGTACAGCTTCGTGTTCACGGGCGTCAGTCGGTCGCTCACCCACGAGTTGATCAGGCATCGCGCGGGCTGGTCTTATTGTCTGGCTGGAGACGTGTCTGTGTGGAGCGGCAGCAAGCTGAATGGCATCTACGACGGGATCAAGAAGCGATGGTCGATCCGGAAACTGTTCGAGTGGTCGAATGACCCCATTCGCAAGGGACGCCTGAAGCTAATCAAAGTGCGATGTTTCGACGGCGAATCCTTCGTTCAGGCTGGCGTTAAGTCCGTTGTCTGCTCTGGAATCAAGACGATCAAGAAGGTGACACTGGAGGACGGAAAGACAATTCGCTGCTCAGAGAATCACCTCTTTCTGACGCCGGATGGGTGGGAGCCGGCTCGTCAACTTCGTGCTGGCACGCCGCTCGCGACGAACGGTCTACCTGCGGTCAATCTTGACCGCGAGTGGCTGATGAGGCAATACCACGAGAACAAAAGGAGAATCAAAGACATCGCTCTGGAAGTCGGCTGCTCCCCACACACAGTTCGCAAATACATCAGCCTTTACGGGTTGCAAAAACCACTTGGCGCCTGGTCTATCGGCCAGTCGCCTCCCAACAAGGGGACAACCTGTCGCACGGGATACCACCACCCGGAGGCGACGAAGAAGATCTTGTCTGAGCAGAAGCGCGGGTCGAACGGTCCTTCCTGGAAAGGCGATAACGCATCTCAGCAAGCTGGGCGTTTGCGGGCTCAGCGCATGTATCCATCTCAGCCATGCGAGGCATGCGGAATGGAGGATGGCCATCGCCACCATAAGGACCGAAACACACTCAACAACAATCGGGACAACATCGAGTTCTTGTGCGGCCGCTGCCATAAACTTAGGCATATCAAGGAGGATGGACATTCGAGTTGGCTAACTGTAAAGTGGGTGCCGGTCAAGTCTATTGAATCCGATGGCGAGGAGATGACCTACGATCTGGAAGTTGACCACCCGGCCCACAACTTTGTTGCTAATGGTTTCGTCACCCACAACTCCGAGCTTTCGCAACGGTTCGCTGACTGCTCGGACGTCGCGTTCGTGGTGCCGCCGGCAATGCTGGAAACTGTCCAGCGCTGGAAACACAACCAGATTGTGCCTGAGCAGTGCCTGGACCAATCATCTCAGGAGCAGATCCGCAAAGGCCAAAGATGGATCGACGACCTCTGGCATCACCTGGGGAATTACGTCTACCTGTCGGGCGATTTGTCCCAACAGGCCCCCCCTGAGTTCTCCAGCACTGACCGTCGCAAGTTCGGCAGGCAGGCTGCCCGCAGCGTCCTGCCAGAATGCGCCGAGACGAAACTGTTCGCCACAGTCAATGCGCGAGCGTTGCGGCACTTCGTCGAACTTCGCGGCACCATGCACGCAGACGCGGAAATCCGTCGGCTGGCCGTGGCCGTGGTACGGATCATGCAGGCCGAGGCCCCTGGTCTGTTCGGCGACTACGTGATCAGCGATACACAGGAAGAGCACGTCCTACCAACCAAGTGGAGGAAGGTGTAGACATGAACGAGCGAGCAGACGAGTCGGCTATTCAGAAAGCCCTGACGCTGAACAATCAGATGTCAGCTCAGCTGTCCTATGTGGCTGACGAACTGATGCGACTGCACAAGCGGCTGAAAAAGTCCAATGCGTTCATCAGACAAATCGCCTGGAGAGTCAACCTGCACGACGAAAATCGATGGTCTGGTCCGGACGTCACGGCTAACGCGGCTGCGTTTTTTAACCTGACCATTGAACAGTTTACCTCTGAGCTGAGGAAGGATAGGGCCGTATGAAAACGACCTGGTATTTACACCTCTGTCCCGAGCACTGCTGGATCGGCGTCCAGCGCTCACAAGTGGTGATCGTGAGCACGCATCCCTGCGGGCGCCAAGACGTCCAGACAGGATCTGTCTGGATCGTGTGTCTGCTGCCGTGCCTGGCCGTGATCGTGACGCGAACCAGCCTGGTGCGAATGCCGTCTCTGAAGTACGATGTGCCCGAGCCGAGCGTGAACTGATGGCCGCCTACTACAACGAACACGACCCGTTCGCGGCCGAGTGGTTGCGGAACCTGATCCAGGAGGGGCTGATTGCCCCAGGAGAAGTCGATGAGAGAGACATCCAGGACGTCCAAGCAAAAGACATCGCTGGATTTGAACGAGTGCATCTCTTTGCCGGCATCGGGCTCTGGGACTACGCCATACGCCTTGCCGACTGGCCAGCCGGTCGATCTGTTTGGACAGGCAGTTGTCCCTGTCAGCCATTCTCGTCGGCGGGGAAAGGCAAAGGGGAAGAAGACGAACGACATCTCTGGCCCGTGTTCCTGGGGCTCGTCCGCGAGTGCCAGCCTGCAACGGTCTTTGGCGAGAATGTTAGTAGCAACCTTGGACGTCAATGGCTCGCCCGAGTACGATCTGACTTGGAAGCGCTGGGTTATGCGGTCGGGTGTGCCGATCTGCCGGCTGCGAGCCTTGGCTCGCCACACATCCGACAGAGATTATTCTGGGTGGCCAACCACCCGCAGCACGGACGGCGAGAAGGGGATTCGCACATCGGAGGTGGCGATTGCGGAGTTCAAGCGGAAGGGGATCTCTTCGGATCTGCCCACCATTGCGGACCTGGCTGGCTGGCCGACGCCGGACGCGAACAGCTTCGGGACGAACGACTGCCAGTGGCAGGAGCGTCGGGAGAAAATCAAGGCTCAAAGGATAAACGGAAACGGGTTCGGTTTGACTTTGGGGATGGCAGCGACACTAGCCAACTTAGCCCAGAACAACGAGCAATCATCGAACAGTGCGGATTCTGGCCGGGATGCGAGCGAACCTCTTCTGGAGGACATGCCGCCGACTGCCCAGGTCGAAAGCGGGTACACAAACTTGGCTGGCTGGCCGACCCCCATGTCAGGAAGTCCGACAACGGAGGAATACAACGAAGCGGGGAATACGGACAGCAGCCGGAAGGTGGTGGAGTTGGTTTCTGGTCCGACTTCGAGCTTGTGCTCTGTCGTGACGAAAAGGTCAGGCGTATCCCACGGCGTGTTAAACCCGGCTTTCAGTCTCTGGCTCATGGGATTTCCGATGAGTTGGCTGGCCTGCTTCCCGATGACGCATTCCCGCTCTCGGCGAAGAAAATCCCCGGCCGCGCCGGGATGCTAAGGGGGATAGGAAATGCAATCGTTCCTGCTGTCGCAGCATTGTTCATCCGAGCCTTCCTTGAGGCCGAAGTCGAAGGTTTGCACGGGATGCAAACGCGACCTGCTTCTGGATGATTTCTCAGCCCACAAGGGCGGAAAATACGGCAAGCATTCAAGGTGCAGGGGATGCGATTCCGCTTACCAAAAGGCCCACTTGAGCGACCCAAAGAATTACAAGAGGCGGAAAGAGACACATGCGCGATGGCACAAGGAAAACAAGGATCGTTTGGCTGCTGTTCGAGCAGAGTCCTACCGCAATCGCCGGTCGCGTCATCTTGCCTGGATGGCTGCGTGTCGCGCCAAGAAGAAAGGGATTCCGTACACGCTCACGGATGCTGACGTGGCCGAAATCCAGAAGCGTATCGACGCTGGACGTTGCGAGATGACGGGAACGCCTTTCGACCTGTCCGGCAAGAAGACGTTCAACAGTCCCAGCATCGACAGGATTGACTCGACAGGCGGTTACACGATGGACAACATCCGCATTGTCTGTCACGCGATGAACGCTGCAATGGGCACCTGGGGAGAGGGGCCGGTCTGGGAGATGTTCCAGAACTGGCTGATGGTCGCTCCCGCGCGAAAACGTCGCGGCCGAAAATGCTCCGTTGCATCGGCAACGCAATAGTTCCCCAGGTTGCGGCCGCGTTTGTGCGAGCGTTTTTGGAAGCAGAAGCAGAAACGTAAGGAGGTCCGATCATGTGTTTCATTTCCAACGCAGAGTGGTACGCTGAAATCTCTGAGAAGTTTACCTACACGGTCGAAAAACCAATCCGCGCCCTCAAGACGAGCGGACTGTCATTCGGCGATGTATCCACCGGGATGGTTTTTGCTCTGCCTTTGCCAGCACGCTGGGCATGCTGTTGGGAACGGTGGAAGTGGTGGAGTGTGTGCCGACAGAAACCTACTCAGACGCCCTGGCTCGCTCCCTATGGGACATTACGGGTGTCAAGCCGAGTTGCTTTCCTACGGGTCTTCAGCCGAGTTACTTCCGCGAATTGACCGCTCAGGAGCGAGCCTTCGGCGACTACAGCGCCCGCCGTTGGGCCTGGGTGACCCGTGATCCGCAGCGGTTTACCAAAAAATGAGGAGAGATTCATGATCTTCGCAGCCCTGCGTGAAGCCGCTGACCGGAACGAACTTATCCTTGTTGAGAATGGTTTGTGTCGTTTCCATCTAAGACGCGGCGGCGATCTTGTGATCCGAGAAGTCATCGTGTTGCCATCGGCGCGAAGGCAAGGCATCGGCAGCAAGATTGTCCATTGGGTGTGCAAAACACACCGAGGGATTGTGATTGCGAAGTGCCCAAAGGAATACGAATCGAATTCGTTCTGGGCAGCGCTCGGATTCTGCTTAGTCCGAGAGACAAAAGGAATCAACGAATGGCAACTCGACCTGTCCTGATCTACTGCGCGGATGGCAACCCAGCCTTCGCCCATGCTGCCGTCAAGGCTGGTTGGCTGTACGGTGCTCGCTTGCCGGCTACGGTATACCAGGAAGTGTATTTCGCGGATCAAGACTGGAAGAATCCCGATCGCGCCCGCTACATGGCGGCATTGGCCAAACACAGGCCGCACATGGCCACCGTCCTGGACCTGGAGCGTGAGAAACAGTTTTTGGACGTGATCTCCTGGGCGGAAGAGGCCTCTTCCCACGTCCGCCAAGTGGTCATAACCCCCAAAGTCTTCGGAACCATCCCACGCATTCCTGATCGAATTGGAGAAACGGAAGTCATTCTTGGCTACTCCGTGCCAACAGCCTACGGCGGGACGCCAATTCCGCTTTGGGAATTTGAACGGAGACCCATTCATCTTCTCGGCGGCAGTCCGCAAGCCCAGATGGAACTTGCAAGCTATCTGAACGTGGTTAGTGTCGATGGAAACATGACCCATCAGCAAGCCCACCGCTGCCGCACCTGGCAACGTATTCGCGGAACGAAGGGCCATTGGGTTCAACTCTCCGAACTCGGCGACCAGAGAACAACCGGCGCTAATCTGGAAGCATTCCGGCTGTCTCTCAAGGAAATCAAATCCGCCTGGGAAAAACGGGTAGTGGGCCAGCAGTGTGTTGACCATCGTGCGTGAGCGGTCTTGCAAGCCGTGCGCCTCGTGGCCATAATGCCAGCATGGCCAAGAAGCGAGCTAGAAAACGGCCCGATCCGGCCGTGATGGGCTTCGACATCATGCAGCGGGTTATCGCAGCCTCTGGTGACACGCCAGATGAGCCGGTGCGCGACTTGGGGGACAAAGACCCGGCCGCTGTCGCCCTGGGGCGCAAAGGCGGCCTGAAGGGCGGGCCGGCCAGGGCGAAGAAGCTCGGCAAGAAGAAACTGAGTGAGGCCGCGAGGAAGGCGACACAAGCGCGGTGGAAGGAAACACCGGAATCATGAGAAGAGGCTGTCAGGGTTAGCCGGCGCAGGCAAAGCGGGTGGTTGTAATCTTGGCGCCATCGCCTCAAAAAAGGTGAATCCGTCAGAGTATGGCCTTCCAACGATTGACGATAATCTGGCCAGTTTCTCTGGCAGGAAGGGCTGCTGGGCTGTCTCATGGTATTGGGGTTTCGCAATCCGAGAGTACCCGATCTGGGCCGCCAGCGGTTGAATGCGTCTAAGGTCGATGTAAACGACCGGCCTTTCCTTCCGGTCCGGATTCCCGCGCCACCGGCCCGATGGTTTTCTAACGCGGACCGTCGTTGAGGTGCTGCCTTCACGAACAGAACCACGAATCGACGCATCCGTGATGGTTTCCCAGGGAGTATCTGGAAAGAAGTCGGAAGCGTAAAGAGGCTCCTCAGCCTTGTAAATGGATGCAACCGCCTGAAGGATGGTGCTCTTACCGACACCGTTCTCACCGACGATTGCGACAAAGGGGAAGTTGAAGTCGATACGCTGGCCACTCCAGCCGCGCGCCTTATTGATCTCGATCCATTCAAGCCGCTTTGGCCAGCTTCTTTCCGTCTCCCACTTGTTGGCCAGCTTCCGCATCTCTTTGCTCAGAGCCATCTGTCGCACCTCCCCGGCTACAGTCGATGCCTCACGCCGCATTAGGCAGGCGCGAACCGTATTCAGCGCCGCGCGTCTCAGTAAATAACCAATATAGACTACTGCTTATTTCGTGGTTTGGCAAGCTGGATTCATGGTTTTGCGCCACTTTACCAGACAGCTCACGCATAATAGCATTGTTGTGTTGATGAAACGCGAGGTGAACCATGCAATGCCCGACGTGCGAGCAAGAGGGAAGGAAGTTCGTTCAACTTTGCCCACGAGCAAAGGAGAAACGCATGATGACGAAACTGGAACGACAGCTGGCCAAAATCTCCAGCAAGTTGGAGAAGTCCGAGGCAAAGGTGGAATCGGCCAAAATCGCTATGGCTCACGTGAAAGACCAGTGGAGGGCGATAAAGGGCCAGCTTGCCGAGGCACGGCGGATCGTCAGACTCCCGGCGTCCCAACGGACACGGCCAGACATCTGAACGCACAGTGCGGAATGACCAACGTGCTGCGGCCGTGGCGACTGGACAGAGCTAGCAGGGGGGTGGCGTACGATTCACAGCGGCCCGGTCCATCCTGTTGGGTGGACCGGGCCGTTTGCATGCGCTGGCATGTGGCCGGTAGGATGGCCGGCGAACTGTTCGCAGTTTCGCTCAAATGCGAACTAAGGGTTTGCCCGAACGCTTGCCGTAACCGTCTATGCCGAAACGCCTCCCGACCTTTTTGGCTGACCGTGAGCCGGAGGCCCTTTTGCGGGCTGCTTCGCGCGAGCGGGACCGACTCCTCCTCATGGTCGGACTGTACGTCGGCCTCCGAGTGGCCGAGTTGTGTGCCCTCCGGGTCGAGCACCTGGACTTCGCCCGGCGCACCTTGTTCGTGCGTGAGGGCAAGGGGAAGAAGGACCGCTGCCTGCCGATCCCTCGCTATCTGGTCGGGCCGTTGCGCGGCTGGGTCGGCGCTCGACAGGAAGGGTTCGTCTTTCCGTCCCCTCGTGGCGGCCGGCTGACTACTCGGGCTGTGCAGAAGCTGGTGAAGCGGTTAGCGATGAAAGCCGATCTGCGAGCAGCTGACGAACCCCGGCGCTGCACGCCGCACAAACTTCGTCATGCGTTTGCCACGCGCATGCTCGAACGCGGGGCCGACATTATCACGGTCCGCGACGCGCTGGGTCATGCATCGGTGGCCACTACCCAGATCTACTGTCACTCAACGCCGGAGCGCTTGCGTTCGGCAATGGAGGTTTGATGACAACCAGCGTTTAAGTGAGAAGATCGGAATGGTAGAATGGCCAAGCCGCCGCAGCGCTGGTAACACCGCGACGGCTCTAACCGCAACCCTTGCTGTAAGAGGAGCAACGGTCATGGCTGCAATCATTCCTAGCCCCACGGACTCCCGTTTTCAAGACCTGACCGGCAGGACGTTCGGGAGGCTTTGTGTTCTTGGCTACGCCGGCAGGCATGGGCACGGCCGCCACTTGTGGCGGTGTTCATGCAAATGCGGCGGGGAGAAGGTCATAGAGGGGAGGGCGTTGAAGGACGGGCGGACGGTTAGCTGCGGTTGTCGCATGAGGGAGACGCTCAACCGTCCTCGAATGCTTGATCTGGCTGGCCGGCGGTTCGGCCGTTGGCTGGTTATTTCCTTCGTGGGCCAGACTCGGGGAAAGAAATCTCTCTGGGAATGCCGGTGCGATTGTGGCACGGTGAGCATACTCTCCGGCAGCAGCTTGGTGGCCAACGGCACGAAGAGTTGCGGCTGCTTGGTCGGGGACGCGAACCGTGCCAGAGCCTGGAAGCACGGCGAAGATTACCAATCGGCCGAGTACCGTTCCTGGACCGGGATGAGGCAACGCTGCTACGACCTCAATTGTCTGGCATATCCGAACTACGGCGGCCGTGGCGTTACGGTATGCGAGCGATGGCTGGACTCCTACCCGAACTTCTTGGCGGACATGGGACGGAAGTCGTCGCCGCGACACAGTCTTGGTCGGATTGACAACGACGGCCCATACGCGCCCGAGAACTGCCGCTGGGAGACGTCGAAGCAGCAGGCCCGCAATCGCCGTAGTAGCCGATTGCTGAGCTGCTGGGGCGAAAAGAAGACGATGGCCGAATGGGCGGAACAGCTCGGATTGCGGAGTTCCATCATTTGCAAGAGGCTGAAGTAAGGCCAGTCTGTTGAGCAAGCGTTGGGGGAACCATGCGGAAAAAAGAGAGGTTGACTCCTGTTCCGAAACCGCGTCGCCGTCCCACGGCGACCAAGGGAGGGCAAACGGGCAAGTTAGAAAACCTGGAAACCAACCTGGACCTTTCCCATATTCATCCTGGCCTTCGCCCTCTCGCCATTTCCGTGAGTGAGCTAAACTTCGACCCGGAGAACGCCCGCCACCATGATGAGAAGAATATCGAAGCCGTGGTCGGTAGCCTGGTGCAATTCGGCTATGACCAACCCCTGGTGGTACAGGCCGAAGGGATGATCGTTCGCAAGGGCAACTGCCGCTTGCAAGCTTCGCTCCAGCTGAATCACACCCACGTTCCTGCCTTGGTTGTTGATGAGAGTCGGGCCAGGGCGATTGCCCGGGCGCTCGCAGACAACCGGTCAGCTGAACTGGGGTCGTGGAATGCGGACGTGCTGGACAGTCTACTGCGGGATGTTTGCACTAACGGGGATGCCCGTTTGGACGCCATGCTGTCCGACCTGGCCCGGCAGGAGAAGTTGATACCGGGGGAAGAGCCCAACCAGGGGCAACAGGCAGGGGATCAGACCGATCAACTCAAGGAGAAGTTTCAGATTCTCATCACCTGCGAGACGGAGGAACAACAGGCGACGCTCCTGGAGCGGTTCACGGCCGAAGGGATCGAGTGCAAGAGTTTGATCGCATGAAAACCACCATCACCCGTTCCTGCGCGATTGTGTCGACGGCGCGCGTCAAGCAACTGTGTGGCCTCTTCGAGGTTTCGCCTACCGAGCGGACGGGAGAGACGTGGGAAGTTGACCTGCCTATCGAGGGGTTGGACTGGAACGTCGGGCTGATCGTCGGCCCGTCTGGGTCTGGCAAGAGCACCGTGGCCCAAGATTTGTTCGGCGACCATCTCGTTCAGGGCTACGACTGGCCCGCGGACAAGGCTTTGGTCGACGGCTTCCCGGCAGGCATGGGCATCAAGGAGATCACCGGCTTGCTGTCCTCGGTCGGCTTCAGCAGCCCTCCCTCGTGGCTGCGGCCCTTTCGCGTTCTCAGCAACGGCGAGCAGTTCCGTGCCACCATCGCTCGCGCCTTGGCCGAGGAGCCCGACTTGGCTGTGGTGGACGAATTTACTTCGGTCATCGACAGGCAGGTGGCCCGAATCGGCTCGGCTGCGGTGGCGAAGGCCGTGCGGCGGCGGAAGCAGAAGTTCATTGCTGTTACATGCCACTACGATGTAGCGGACTGGTTATGTCCGGACTGGGTGTTGGAGATGCCGTCTGGGACCTTTACTCGGAGGTCGCTTCAACGGCGACCTGCCATCGAACTGGAGGTCCGCCGCGTCCATTCGGACACTTGGAAACTGTTCTGCGCACATCACTATTTGAACACCAGCCTGCACAAAGCGGCGACGTGCTTCGTGGCGTTCGTGGGCGGAACTCCGGCGGCTTTTGCCTCGGTGCTTCCTTTCCCGCACCCAAAGCAGCCGGGTTGGCGCGAGCACCGCACCGTCTGCCTGCCCGATTACCAGGGGGTGGGGGTCGGTAACGCACTCAGCGACTTCGTCGCGAGCCTGTTCAAAGCCCGGGGTGATTACCGGAGCACGACCAGCAGTCCAGCCATGACGTGGCACCGCGCCAAATCGCCTGTATGGGAGATGATTCGGAAGCCGGAGTTGATGTGGGGGAGACATGAAGGCAAGCCTGCAATGCGCCGAACCGCCAGCATCAATCGGCTGACAGCGGGCTTCCGCTACGTTGGCCCGGCTCGGCCAGATGACGCCCGTGGTTTTGGCGTCATCTGAGGTAGTCGCCAAAATAGTTTTGCCCCAGGAGATTGGCCTTGTCCGCCCCCGGCCCCAAGCGAAACCCGGTCGAACGTGAAAAGGACCTGGAGGAAACAGCACGCCTGTACCTCCAGGGCTGGACGCAACGGGCCATTGCCGGCCGCCTGGACGTGACGCGCCAGCAGATCGGCTACGATCTGAAGACGCTTCAGCAGCGCTGGCGGGAGTCCTCCCTACGCGACTTCGACGCACGCAAGGCCGAGGAGCTGGCCAAGGTCGACCGCCTGGAAGTGACGCACTGGTTGGCGTGGGAACGCTCGTGTCAGGACAGCGAGGTTCGCACGGTCAAGACGACCAAGGACGCCGACGGCGAACGCACCGAGGCGAGCAAGCGCGTAGAGGGCCAGGTTGGCGATCCGCGCTTCCTCGAAGGGGTGCAACGGTGCATTGAGCAGCGGTGCAAACTGTTGGGGCTCGTGGTGCAGAAGGTGGCCCCGACGAATCCCGATGGCACCAAGGAGTATGGCGATAGAGATTCCGGTCCATCCCCCGAGCTTGTCCTCGCCCGCCTGGCCGCTGCCCTCGGCGGAGCACATGGCCCGGCTCAGCCCGGCAGCCCTGAAGCGATGGCAAGCAATGGGGGACGCAGTAGCCCTTGAAACGTTCGCCCGACGCTTCCTCGGCCACTACCTGACCCTGTCCCCCTCACCCCTGCATCGCTGGTTGTCGGAGGAACTCGGTATCCTGCCCTGGCGTCGGGGCACCATGCTGAACGTGCTGGCCCCACGCGGCGCGGCCAAAAGCACGTGGTTGAGCTTGGCCTTGCCCTTGTGGTGTGCGGTCGAGGGCATGGAGCCGTACATCGTCCTGACTGCGGACACGACCGATCAGGCCGGCAAATACCTGGACGCGGTCCGGGCCGAGCTGGAGGGGAACGAGGACCTGTGCAAGGCGTATCCGCACTCTGCGGGTGTTGGTCCGGTATGGCGTGGCGACCGGCTGCGACTGCCCAACGGGGCGCTGTTCGAGGCCCTGGGTACGGGCATGAAGATCCGTGGCCGGCGGAACCGGTCGGAACGCCCATCGCTGATCATCTGCGACGACCCGCAGAACACCGAGCACATGATCAGCGCGTTGCAGCGCGAACGGTCCTGGGAATGGCTGGTCAAGGACGTGCTCAACGCCGGCACTCCTGAAACCAACATCGTGGTGGCTGGCACGGCCTTGCACAGAGAGTGCATTGTCTGTCGGCTCCAGCATACGGCCGGTTGGCGGTCGCGGTCGTTCGCGGCTATCGTCTCCTGGCCGGACCGGATGGATCTGTGGAAGGAGTGGGAGGCGACCTACAACGACCACGAGAATCCAGAGCGGGAGGTTGCAGCCCGGGCCTACTACCAGGCCAACCGCGCCTCTATGGACGCGGGCTCAGCAGCGCTCTGGCCTGAGCGGGAGGACCTGTACAAGTTGATGTGCTTGCGGGCCACCATCGGCTCAGCAGCTTTCGCCAGCGAGAAGCAGGGAGACCCGGTCAACCCGGACCTGTGCGAATGGGGCAATGACTACTTTGACTATCCGGGATTCTGGTTCGACCAGTGGCCCGAACGGCTTGCCATCAAGACGCTGGCCCTGGACCCGTCCAAGGGCAAGGATTCCAAGGTCGGCGACTACTCGGCGTACGTGCGCTACGGCCGTGATGGAGCGGGTTACGAGTACGTCGAGGCGGACGTGCGCCGGCGTGCCACGGATGCGATTGTGGCCGATGGCGTGGAGCATGTGCGGCAGTTCCAGCCTGACGGGTTCGCGGTCGAGACCAACACGTTCCAGGAGCTGTTTGTCACGGAGTTTCGCCGGGAGGGGCAACGGCTGCGGATCGACTTGCCCCTGTACGGCTTGGAGAACACGGTCAACAAGATCGTGCGGATTCGCCGGCTGGGTCCGCCCCTGGCTCAGCGGAGACTGCGGTTCAAGGCCCGATCGCCGGGAACAGCGCTGTTGATCCAGCAATTGAGAGATTTCCCGGTGGCAGACTTCGATGACGCAGCCGATGCGCTAGAAATGTCTAGGCGGTTGGCGATAGAATTACACAACGCGAAGGTCGGTCCAGGGCCGAGCCGGTTGACGGCCTAAAAGCGGACAGGCGCGGACAGTCCGGTCCCTGTCCGCGCCTGTCCGGTCAGAATGACGGCGTGAGGAGTAGCGAGGGCACCATGAGATAAGCGATACACCTAACCCCTCCAGCGACGACACCCGCTCACGCCTGCGCGAGACCAGGGCTCAACTGCGCCTGGCCCAGGCCGAGTACCAACTTCGCCGGGTTGAGCAGTCGCGCAAACTCCTGGAAACCTACTACGGTGACGACTGGCTCAGTGGCATTGACGCTCGTGAGATCTTCCTGCGCCAGTCGCAGGGGCAGCAGAGCGTCTTCGCTTCGTTCGCCTCTCCTTCCGACCGCGCCGGTGGCCACAACTGGCCCCTGTGGCGCACCGAGCAGGACCTTGGCCGACTGCGCCAGCAAAGCCGCGTCCTGGTCGACACCAACTCCTATGCCGAAGGGCTGCTCGACAACCTCACCAACTACATCATCGGCAAGGGCTTCTCCTACAAGGCTGCCACCAAGGAGCACACGCCTGATGCCGATCCAGAGCAAGCGGGCAAACAAGACCCGCAGCAGCTGAAGCAGTTGGTTGCAGCAGTACAGGACGTGGTTGATGGGTTCCTGAAGACCAACCGATGGAACGGGGTCGCCAACCCCTTCGCGGACGTGGTGATTGCGGCCACCCGGGAGCAGGAGACGTTCCGTCGGGTCAAGCGCGATGGCGAAGCGTTCGTGCGATTGTTTTTTCTGGACAACGGCCTTACGCTGACGCGATGGATTGAGCCGGAGCAGGTCACCAACCCGCCGGGCGCGAGGCGTGAGGAGGGCTGGACCTACGGCATCCAGCATCCGATGGACCCGTACGAAGACGTCGAGCGTCGCCAGTCCTATTGGGTAGCCTACCAGGATCTGACCGTTCAGCACGGCCCTCACGTAGACACGGGGGAGCAGGTCGACGCGGACCAGGTGATACACATCCGCGACCGCAACACGGATGCGGCCGTGAAGAGGGGTAAACCGTTCTTCTCGTTCGACACGCTTGACGCTTTGCGCCGGGCCTCGAAGCTTCAACGCAACAACTCGCTGGGCGCCGCCATCCGGGCGGCAACAGCGGAAATCTGGAAGCATGACACGGCGACCAAGGCTGAGCTGCAATCGTTCTCCGACAGCCAAGCCGACTTCCGTGTGGTCAGTCCCACCACGGGGCGCACGGAGAACGTCGAGCACACAACCCCGGGCACGATCCGTCGCATCCCCGCCGGCCAAGAGCCCGTGTTCATGCCCGAGAGCAGCGGCGCCAGCGAACACCTGGCGGTTGCTCAAGGCGATCTGCGCCAGGCTGCCAGCGCCGCCTGTGCGCCGGAGTACATGGTCGGCAGCAACGCCGAGAACGCCGACTACAGCTCGACCAAAGAAGCCGGCGCCCCCTTCGTGCGCAAGGCCGAAAGTGAGCAGGAGCATTACAAGGCGGCGTTCCTGGCCGTGGTATGGCGAGCGGTGCGTTGGGCAGTGGAGTGCGGTCTACTCCCCCCGCAGGCATTGAAGCTGATTGAGATCCAGGTTGAGGCGCCTGCCGTGCTGCATCGCAACGAGCTGGAGAAGGCGCAAGGCGACCAGATCAAGGTGCAGGGCGGGTGGAAGAGCCAGCAAACCTGTGCGATGGAAGATGGGTTGGACTGGGAAACGGAAGCGGTCAATATCGAGGAGTACAAGGAGAGGTTCGGTCAACAGGGGCCGCAATTGCCCATGCCCGGCGAAGAGGGCGAGGAGGGCGACGACCAGGGACAGGAAGGAGAGCCGGGGCCGGGGCAGGACGAAGGCCAGGATCAAGGCCAGGGTGGAGAGGATCAGAATCAGGGGCAGGGGCAGGACGAAGAGCTTGACGACGATGACCTCGGCCCTCTTGAGGCGGTAGCGGAGAGTTGGCTCTACGAGGCCAAGGACGAATCGCAGAACTACTTCGTAAACCTGCTCGACGAAGGGGCGGTTGCAGTCCACGAAGCAGAGGGTGACCGCGAGCCCACCGCCGAGGATGATCCCGAGGCTGCCGCGGGGCTGATGGCCGACATTCTCTATGGCCTGTATGGCGATGCGGCCCTGGGGTTGCTCCAGGCTGAAGTCACGAAAGAAGTGCGGGAGGCCAAGGATTCTAGCGGCCACAACCACGATAACGATGGCAAGTTCACCAGTGGCGGGGGTGGGGACGCGAAGAAAGGTCGCAAGCCCGGAAAGTCGAAAGAACCGACGGACGAACCATCCGGCGGCGCCGCAGCGAAGGCGGCTGCGACGTCTGAGCCGTCCGCGGCGAAAGAGCCGCACGAGATGACGCGAGAGGAATTCCGTGCGGCTCATCCGGTTCGGCGTGGCGATATGGAGGACTACGTCAAGTCTTACGTCGGCCAATACAAAAAAGGCAAGCCTGGAGTGAAGTTCGACTTACAGCGTCCCGATGGGAGTGGAGAGGCTGTCTACCGTGATAAGAGCGGCAAGCCGGTCGCTGTCGTCGCCTTTAACCCTTCCGCCGTTACGGACATGGCCGTATTGCCGCAAGCCAGAGGCAAAGGCGCAGTCAGTCAGTTGCTTGACGTTATCAAAAAAGAAAAGGGCATTGTCGCCATCAAAGGCCCGTACACGGAAGCCGGTGCAGCCGTTGCTCATCGGCGCATCGTCAAGCAAGCTCTCGCTGCCGGTAAGCACGTACCATCCAAAGTCCTGGCCGACTACCCCAATCTTGTGGTCGACGGCGGAAAAGTCAACTCGAAGAACGCGGCTGCCGCCGGGGAGCCGGTGCGGGAATCCTTGCTCCTGGAGGCGTGGACCGAGATTGACCACCCGCGCGGCAAGGGCGGCCGGTTCATCCCCAAGGGGTCCGCTCAGGCCGTAGCAGCCGCCAGGGACGCCATCGGCCGGGTCCTCAAGGGGGACACCAGCGGGGCATCCGCCGAGAAGGTGTTGGAGCATCTCAACATCTTGACCGTGGCGCAACTGCAAGCGCTGCACAAGGAGCATGGCCAGAAGGCGCCCGGCCGACTGCGTCAGCAACTGGTGGACGGGATCAAGGCTCGACTGGAAGCGGGCAAGGCGCCCAAGGAGCCGGTGCCGGCACCCAAGCCCCCATCGCGACGGGAAGTTACGTCCAAGGTGTTCCGGGACAAGATCGCCAAGTCGCCGCACCTCTCGGAATCGCAGCGGCAAACCTACAGTGCTGCTGTCGACCGTGTCGTCAAGCGCATCCCGGAAAAGGCTCTGGAGCACATGGCCGGGCACGTGTCTCGCGTGAACTTTCACCAGTCCGCTGAGGCGTTGACCGGCGCCTTGGCGGACTTGAGTCCCAAGGTGCGAGAACTTCAGGCCAAGGGATACTTGGTCGGTGGTGCATACCAGGGGAGCCAAAAGAAGCTGCACCTGGATGGCCTTTTCAAGGGGCCCAAGACGTCGCCGGACTTGGTGGCTGGCAGCGATCATAGCATTCACGGCCCCTACGCTCACGAATTGACCCACGGCATCGACGGGCCATCGCACCGCTTCTCGCAGACGCCGGCATGGACGCAAGCGTGGGCTTCCGAGATTGGCCGATTGCATCAGGACGCGCCGGCAAGGCTGACCAGGTATGCCGAAACCAATCACCATGAGGGTTTCGCTGAATTTGGTAGACTGATATACGGCAGTGACGCCAGCCCTGCGGTGATTGAGTCGCGTTTCCCAAAGTGCTCCAAAGTCTTCAAGGATAACGGACTATGGCCGTAGACTACGCGCCGCTCCTGGACGAACTGTTCAACCACTCCGTAACCCTGGAGGATGGCACGCACGTCGACGGCTGGTTGCCCGACCACGGGCCCGCTGCGCTGCACGAGGCCAAGGACGCCACTGGGCACGAGCACAAGGGGGAGGGTCCGGGCGGCGGGCAGTTCACCAAAGGCTCGGGCGGCGGTGGCGCCACCAAAGGTGGAAGCAAGGGCAAGAAGGACGACAAACCCGCGGAAAAGGCCCAGGCCGGCACGAAGCAGGACAAGCCAAAAACGAACAATAAGGTAGAGGGTTCGGTCCGGGCCGGCTCAGTAGTCGAGCCGGCCCGGACCGAACCCTCACCGCTGAGCGAGAAGGCAGCGAGGGCGAAAGCGGCTCACCACATGGTTGACAAGGCCATCCAGCGCTACGCAGAGGAACACAACGAACCCAAGTTTGCTTCGGCCGTAAAGGGCCAATCGTACCCAAACGGCGAGGCATTCTGATGTGGGGGTCAAGGAAAATGGCGTTCTCAAGCATGGAATCGAGTTGAAAACCTTGGTTTCAAACAAGGCCGGCAAGATTACGATGAAGCGGTCTGCACGCGAGCGCAAGGACAAGTGGGAGAAGGAGTCCGGTGGCACGTTTCACACCGTGGTTCTGGACGATCAGGGCGTGTACAACGCTCTGGGAGAAGGCAAACACGATGAAAGCAAGCGCAAGATGTACTACCGCCGGGGACACGGAAGCTTTCGCGTGAACTCCATGCACCCTGTCAAGAGCATCAAGGAACTCCATGCGCTGATGCGCATGGGCGAGGATCAGTTGCCCACCGCTGCCCGGCGAGTGCCTTTCGAGTGAGGTGAGGATGAGCGTCTATGTGGTGTTGGATGCCGAGGAGCCCGACCACCTGGCGAGCACTCAGGGATGGGGGGGGGCTTCGGGGCGTGGGCGGACAAACTGGACGAAGGGGCCTACGCGGAAATCGTCCGGCTCTGGGAACACGGCCAGTGCGTCCAGTTGCACGCACTGGAGCGGCAACTGCGGACGGCCCTGCGTCGCGATCCGCCGCCGCACGATGACGTCCGCTCCACGTCGCAATCCCTTCTGGACGTGCTGGCATCCCGGGGCGATGCCGAGTCGCTGCTGATTAGTAACGGGATGACGAAGGGCGACGAGAAGGAGTAGTCGATGAGCGTGGATGAACGTCAGCAGAAACTGGAAGAGTTGTGGAGGAAGTACGCCCGTGAAGCACGCGACTGTAACACGGACAAGGAGCAATTGCTCGACCAGTTCTGGCTGGACGTCGTGGAGCTGGAGAGTGGCCATCGTCGCGCGTTGGGTATCGTTCTCTAATGAGGAGTAGTCGATGACGGAAACGATCATCAGTACGTGCCCTCTGTGCGGCTGCCCAATTTACGGGCAGACGGTTCGAGACACTACTGCTTCCTATCAGTACACCGATGGCAGGACCTACTTGCCCTAAGGCGTGCTGCGAACATGCCCCTGCCAGGTAGTTCTTCATCAGGGCTTACGCGATCTCATCGACGCCTTGGCGATGTTCAGCGCATGCCTGGGGACGGCAAGGACTGCACCTCCAACGAATTCTTAGAGGGTCAGCTATGCTGATGCAGCAAATACCGAGAGAGACTTTTGCTTTCTTCTGGACAGCCGGGGGTGGTTGGGTCGACGCCACTGCGATTAGGGCTCCCGATTCGATTCCAACTCCTGAGCGCCTGGAGGACAACGATGCCCAGCCGGATCATTGCGTCCCGGCTCGCCAGCCTGGGGCGTGACCGGCAGGTAGACGCCTCCCTGCGAGCGGACGCCACCGTCGAAGCGGTCGACCGGGGCATCCGCCGCCTTTGGCGTGACGTGCTGGCCCTGTTGAAGCGGCGGCCTCACTACGTACTGGCTCACCGGGAGGCTCTGGCCCTGTTCCAGCGTCTACCCGTGGTCAGTCGACATGCTCTGGCGGGGGCTCTGGCCGGGGTGTACGTTTGGGGTAGGCGATCGGCACGGGGCAACCTGGTACGGACGCTGCCGCTGGAGCATCTGCGGGCAGCGGCAACGAGGAGGACGCATGGGCTTCGTGAGGCACTGGCGATACGTGGCGGCATTTCTGGTGCTACTGACCTTCAACGCCGTTATGCTTGCCGGAGCGGCCGCGATGGTTTGTTGGATCGTGCGGAGCTTCTTCTAGAAGCTGGCGTCGTCGGCCTCTCCCCTGGCGCCGCTGGTCTCAACTCCTACGACTATGCCGGTTCCCTGCGCGGTGATAACCGAGACGAACTGAGCGACGCCGAGCAGCGCCGACGCTTCACCGACCTGCTCTTCCCAGCGCCAGAGCAATCCGACGTTGCGCGACGCATGGAGAAGCTCGTCGGCCACCTGCGCATGCAAGGCCGTGCCGACTTGGTGCCTCCCGATCGCCTGGCCGGCGTGGTGGCCGCAGGTATGGCCGCGGGCAAGGACCCCAAGCAGATCGCCAAGGACCTCCTGCCCCTGGTCGATGACGTGCGGGCCTCAGCCGCTCGTGTTGCCCGCACCTGGTCGATTCACGTGGCCCACGAGGCCCAGATGGAGCAGCACGAGGCCCTCGGCGACCTCGTCGTTGGCTACCAGATCCACTCGGCACTGACCCAGCATACCCGAAGCTGGCATGCCCACCGCCACGGAACAGCCTACTACCGCGACCCAGCCAGAGGACAGAAGGGGTTTGCACAGATGCCGCGTCCGCCACTGGAGGCCGAAGATCCATCTGAGCGGCCCGCGGGGGCGCCGCGAGTCGCGTGGAACTGTTTGTGTCTGCTGGTCCCGATCCTTTCTCCATTGTCGCCAAGCGACCCCGTCATTCCCGTGCTGCGCGACAACGCCGCGGCGACGCTGCCGGTTCATGCCACTTTCTCCGAACGCTTCGACGAATCGAGCGAGCGTTGGCGACGGGAAGCAGTTGGCGCCAGAGCCTACAGCGCGGTCAAGGGGTTGCTGGGACCCGACCAGGCGCCACGCTGGGAACACTTCGTTGACCCCAAGGGGGAACTGCTCGACGTCGACGAGTTGAAGGCCGAGACGGCCAAGGAGCGGACGGCCAGGGTGCAGCAGGTGCGACAGCAGATGCGGGCCAGCAAGGTCATCGTGCAACAGGTGGCTACCTACGGCTACGTTCCGCCGCCGGTCCCGTCGAGACGTCGAGGCGTGGTGATTGCCCGCGGGGAACCCCTGGGGACACCGCGGCCTCTGGACGTGCCACCGCTCGTCGCTCCGGCAGTCGAGCCGGTCGCTGATGAAGCGAATCATGACCAGGACGTGCTGCGGGCCTTTGCAGCCACGCGGGGGCTGTCTGGCGTCCGCAACTTCGTCTCGCTGGTCGATCTGCGCCGTCAGGCCGGGCACCTGAGCCGGACCCAGTTCGATGCCGCCTTGCAGCGGCTGCGGCTGGAGGGCGTGCTGTCGTTGGCCTCTGCGGAGGGACGCGAAGGGATCAGTCCGGAGCAGCGTGCGGCGTCGATTCCCGAGGGGGACAGACTGCTGCTGTACGTGTCCTTGCGGCCGGGCGGGGAGGAGCGGTTGCGGCAGTTGTTTTACTGACCGAAACTCAAATTTTGACCCCGGCCCACCGACTTGGTCACACTGGCTCGCATGAGTCGACGGGACGCCTACACTTCTGGACGACTGACCCATCTCCGCGAGGACTACGCCTGTGGGTACGCACAACTACCCACAGGCGAGCTCCGTGTGGACCGCGACCAGGGCATCATCCGTGGCGTCAAAGTGGTTGGGCTCACCAGTCCCAACGGCCACGGCAGGCCGGGCGCCACCAGGGGCACGGCCTACACGGTGGAGGCCCTTCAGGCCGCGGCTCCGCTGTACCACGAAGTCGACGTCTACGTGAACCACCGGCCCCCTGAGCAGCGTGGCGGCCATCGACGCGCCGAACGCAAGGCCGAGGACAAACTTGGCATGCTCATCAATCCGCGCGTCGTCGAAGGCCAAGGGTTGTTCGCGGACCTGGTCCTTCTGAAATCGCATCCCATGTCGGAGCGACTGATGGAAGCCGCCGACCGCATGCCCAACGCCTACGGCCTGTCCCACGACGCCTACGGCGATGGCGACATTGTTGACGGTCGATTTGTCATTGACCGTATTCCCCAAGTAAATTCGGTCGACCTGGTTGCCCGCGGGGCGACCGTTCAGGGCCTGTTCGAGAGCGAGGGTTCCACGATAGCGAGCAAGACGTTCCGGCAGGTGCTGGAGGCGGCCAACCCCGCCGTAGCCAAGCCATTCCTCTGTCTCCTGGAGATGGATGGCGACTTCGGCGGCATGGACATGGGTATGAGCGGGGACGCCGAGGACGACACCGACCACAAGCCCGATCTGGTTACGGCCATCGGCAAGTTGGTCCAGTCGAAGGACCCCAAGGATCATGCCCTGGCCCAGAAGATCCTCAAAATGCTTCATCCTGAAGCCGATGGCGGCGATGCAGAGGCTCCCGATGATGAGGCGGGCGACGAAGACGAGGACGACGTAGACGACAAGCCGAAGAAAACCGAGGAAGGCCGTCGTGCCGCCAGCAAGCCGGACCCGGCTGTAACGCTGCTGCGCGAGGAGTTGACGGTGCGCGACCTGATCGAAGACGCCGGCCTCAAGTTCGCCAAGCCCGAAGCTCGCAAGGCGTTCATCCGCTCGCTGGTGCCGCTCCAGGAAGGCGACCGCAAGGCCCTGATTGAGGAGCGGCGGATCACGGGCTCGGCTGTGCAGCGCAACGCGCCACGGTCCAGTGGGCCGGGCGAAGCTCCAACGACGAGCAAGCGCAAGCCCGTAACCGACGGCCAGAGTTTCGCTGCGGCCGTATTGCAGTAACCCGTCTGGCGATTCAGGTGAAAACCCCTTTTCACCTGACGATCAGCGTTTTGCCGCGACCTTATTGCAGTAACCGCACCGAGTTGACACCCACGAGCCACCCGACGGGGAGGACCCACCGATACGACTGCTGAACGCTTCTTCGCGACTCCTGAACCTGCGCAACAACTTCGAGATTGTGGACGACTTCGACTGGTATATCTCGCCCCACCGCTGGACCAATATGACCACCGGTGTCTCCACGGCCTTCGCCCAGTCGGACGCCGAGCACGGAGTCATCCAGGGCGCCACCCCGGCCACGGACAACATTGACGTGATGGTGCGGTCCACCAACGAAGTGGCCTTGTTTCAGGCCGATTGCACGATGGTGTTTGAATCGCGCATCCAGTTCACCGAGATCAATGTCGATGACGCCAACGTGGCCGTAGGTTTGGCCGACGCTGCCGGCGCTAACCTGCTTTCCAACGATGGCGGGGGCGACAACATCAACAGCTCGGGCGCCTTGATCTTCAAGGTAGACGGAGAAACCGTCTGGCGTTGTGCCTGCGAGATCAACGGCACGATTAAAGAAACCCAGTCGGTCCAGACGGCCGGCGGCGCCTCCTATCAGAACCTACGCATCGAAGTGCGAGCGGTCGATGGCACCAACGTCGAGATCTGTTACTTCCTGGATGGCAAAGCCCTGACCGACAGCAACAATCTGCCCATCAAGCACACGATCGCTTACGCCAGCGCGACGGAAATGCGTGTCGTGGCTGGTTACCTCAAGGCCGGCGGCGCCAACATCGAGACGCTGAACATCGACAGCGTCTTCTTCCAGGCGGGCCGCGTCTAACGGTCAGCGGGATGACGAACACACTCCGCCCTACTGGGTGGTCAACAGAGGGAGAATACGATACCCGGCACGCGCTGCATCAACTACCGCGAGATCAAGCACCTGGTCGAGTCCCTCGGAGCGGACGACGCCTACCGTCACCTGTCCGAGGCGCTGGAATCCAAGGCCCTGCGAGCTGAGGACTTCACCCTGCGAGAGTGCGCCGAAGCGTTCATGGGTCGGGAGTGGGTCGACAATCTCCACCCCAAGCGCGGCCGCTACTACAGCGGGGCCCTGCTCGAAGCCGATGGGTCCGCAGTCGCCTTCAGCCAGTTTTCCAACATAACAGGCCAAATTTTCTTCTCGATGGTCAAGGATGGCTTCGACCAGGAAGTGCAACCCTTCTCCCAGCTGATTCCCACGAAACCGACTCAGATTCTCGGAATGGAAAAAATCCCGGGGATTTCCGAGGTTGGAGATGAATTCAGCGTCATCGGCGAAGGGATGGAATATCCGAACTTCGGCGTGTCCGAGGACTACGTCGAGATCGCCAGCAAGGAAAAACGCGGCGGAACCGTTCCGGTCACGAAAGAGGCCATCTACGCGGACAAGACGTCCGACCTGCTTCCCAAGTGTCGCGGACTCGGCAAGTGGCTGAAAATCAACAAGGAAAAGCGGCTCATTGACGTCCTCATTGACGAGAACGCCGGAGCCAAGTCGGCCGCGCTCGGAGGTCACAGACTGCACTGGAAGGGGACCAGTTACGCCACCTACCAGGCAACGACTCCCTGGGACAACGTGACCACGAGTAATGCCCTGGTCGACGAAAGCGACCTGGAACAGGCATGGCTGACGCTGGTGGGGATCACTGACCCCTACACGGGCGAGCCCATCCCACAGACGCCGACACACATCATCGTCACGCCGCAGAACGTCATGACCGCCTACCGCATTCTCCGCGCTATCCAGGTGCGGACGCACGCGGGCGGCTATCCGACCTCTGGCAATCCGATGGAGACGACTTCCCCTTCGGCCCTGGACGTGATCGGACTGCAAAACCTCAAGGTGGTCACGAGTCAGCTCCTGGCCGCTCGGGCTGCGACGGATACCGACTGGTGGATGGGCTCGCCGGCCAAGGCGTTCGCTTACTTCAGCTGCTGGGACGTTACTACGGAGGAAGCCCCTCCGAATAGTAGGGAAGCGTTCCATCGCGATATCATCTTCCAGTTCAAGGCTTCCGAGATGGGTGTCGCTGGGACGCTGGAGCCCCGCGTCATGAATGAAAGTCGTGCGTAGGCCGGCGAATGGAGCAGAGCATGGATGGCATCGTCGACACGTCCGGGGGCGACCCTGGGCGGGAAGACCTTAACATCACTAGTCGGATTCTCTACTCGATGGTCAAGCAGGACTTCGGCCAGGAGATGAATACGTTCTCCCAGATGATCCCCACGAAGCCAACTCAGATGCGAGCCGACGATCTGAACAACCTCGATTTTGACGCCACGCTTACACCGTTGGACTGAGGAACGCATGAGCCGAGACAACGATCCACGCCGTCCGCAAGGAGGCCCGAACGTGGCCCCGCCGCAGCAGTCGGACGACTTCGCTTCCGTCAGCAACAAGCCCACCGAATGGGTTGTGACGGTTCGCCACAGCCCATTCCTGCTCAAGGGTGCCACGGTCGAAGCCGCTTCTCCCGACGAGGCGAAGCGACGATTCCTGGAACTAACCAAGCAGAGGTCTGAGGAAAAGGCCGGCAAGCAGCGAGGGCCAGAGCGCGACAAAGACGCCCAGCGCGTCCGCGACTCCCACGCCGAGGCGCTCAATCGTCAGCGTGACCTGGAGTGGACCGTCAGGCCGGCGGCCGAAGTGAAAGCCGAACTGGACGCCATCAAAGCAGCCCAGACGGGCGCCGCAACCCGCTTCGATGCGGCGGTCCAGGTCTTGGCAACCGCGGCCAAGCAGTAGGGAACGCGCATGAAAACAGGACGACCGATTCAGGTGTTGGCTTCCGCGGCCCGAACCGCAGCCATCAACAGCGACGACTTGCCCAGCTACGGCCACCGTGGCTTGCACCTGGTTGTCGACGTGACGGCCTACACTGCGGGCTCGATCACGCTCACCATCCAGGGCAAGGACTCGGTCAGCGCCGTGTACTACACCCTCCTGGCGTCGGCTGCTCTGGCGGCGACAGGGACCACGGTCCTGAAGATCTATCCGGGCATCCCCGTGATTGCAAACGGTGTTGCCAACGATGTGATGCCAGACACCTGGCGCGTGAGTGTTGCGGTAGGTGGCTCGCAGTCCATCACCTATAGCGTCGCGGCCTACCTCGTACCCTGAGTAACGAACCGACATGCCCAACGACTTCAACATTCTGGACGGCAGCGAGGACACCGGCACTGTGGCCGGGCAGCTCCAGGGCAACGTGGCCCACGACGCGGCCGACGTGGGCAATCCGACTGCCATCGGCGGCTACGCCAGTGCTGCGGCTCCTACGGATGTTTCTGCTGACGCAGATCGGGTCCGAGCCTGGTTCCTGCGCAACGGCAGTCAAACCGTCACGGTGACTGCGGCGGGCGCTCTTGTCAGCGGTGATGCCACCAATGGACTGGACGTGGACGTAACCCGCGTCATCCCGGGCACTGCGGCAACGGCGCTGGGGAAAGCTGAGGATGCCGTGCATGCCTCGGGGGACACCGGGGTTATGATTCTGGCGGTTCGCCGGGACACTGTTACCAGTCTGGTAGGCACAGACGGCGACTATGCTCCCGTGCAGGTTGACGCCGTAGGAAACCTGCGCTGCGTGCTGGATTCATACAGCACGCTGGTTGGAATACAAGGATCAACAGCTCATGACGCCGTTGACGCCGGGAATCCAACCAAGCTAGGCGGAAAAGTCACGGTTGGCGTCCCTACAGGGGTAGCGAGCGCGGACAGGGTAGACGCCTATTTTGACCCGCAGGGCCGTTTGGTAACCGCTGGAGGGGCTGGTTTCGCCATCCAGCACGAGCCCGCCGCCAACGTCCAGGGCACCATCACCCGCGCCGCAGCCGGTGCGGGGATCAAGAACGTCTGTACGAGCGTTACTGCCGCCATGAGCGCCACGGGCGTTGCCACGGCTGCTCAGGTGTTCGTGCGAGTGCGTGATGGCACCACTGGCGCCGGCACAATCCTCTGGACATGCACGCTAGCAGTCTCTGCTACGGCCGGCACCACGGACAAGGTGTCACTGGGCGGTCTGTGGATAGAAGGCACGGCTAATACGGCCATGACGCTGGAATTCTCGGCAGCCGGCGGCGCCAACACCATCCAGAGCGTCAGTTTGACGGGCACGACAGCTGGCTAGTACCCTGTGACGAACATGAAGCATGAAAGCTGGAGGTGTCGCCGATAGCAAGAGATCTGACCCTGGCTGATGGACAGCTTGGCACCACCGCCGCAACGCTGATTGCAGGCACCAGTGTGCCCGCAGGTTTCGTAGCCGTCCTGTTCAGCAACATCACCGCGCTAGACCAAACGGTAGTCCTGACGTTTCAGCGATCGGGCGGCACCGCTCGCCGCCGGGACCCTGTTTCGCGATCTGGAGACCGGCGAAGAGTGGTACTACGACGGTGCTGGCTGGAAGCGGATCGCCACGGGCCATGCTCTGATCGCAGCCGAGATGGCTGCAACACGTGAAACCATGGAGCAGGGCCAGCAGCAGATGCTGGTCCTGCTCGAAGAAATGCGTGATCTGCTGCTGCGCATTGCGTAGACGTCGAAGGAGGCTAACCGGTAGCGACCCGCATTCAGAATCTCGACGTAGCTCTCGACCAAGTGGCCAAGCAGTTGCGCGATTTGACGCTCAATCCCAAGCCGGATTACAGTGTGGACGGCAAGCAGTACAGCTGGTCGGCCCACTACCGCACCTTGCTGGAGATGCAGAAGACGCTACGCCAGGCTCGCCAGATGGAAGACGGCGCCTTCGAGGTCCGATCCCGAGGGACCGTCTAAGAGGATACCCGCATGAACATCGAAGTGGTTGCCAAGATCGAGGTGTTTCAGGGCCAAGATGGCGAGATCTATGTATCGGGGCCCCTGGATGGACCCATTGGCAAGAGCCTGTGTACGGGCATGCTGGAGCGGGCCATCCGCAAGGTGGAAGCCCATCAGTCGAAGACGTCGGGACTTGTCGTGGCCCAGGGATCGATTCCGCCTGCGCCTGTGAATGGGACCAATCGCGTGCGTCAGGGATGACGCAACCGAAACCAGGGTAGAGCAGAGGCAGCTTGCCAGTTTTATATGCTGGAGGTCGCAGGTTCGATTCCTGCCCCTGGCACTCTGATGAACGAACCGAAACCCAAGCAGCGGAGGTGATCGATACGCGGACGACGCTATACGGTAGCAGGGATTCAAACGGCGGTGGCAGCCAGTCCTGGCAAGAGCATGCTGGGTATTACCAGTACCACCGCCATCCGGCCACAAATCTACTACATCGGTATTGGCTGCCACGACACACCCGCTGACAACTCCCTTCAGTGGTTTATTCAGCGCAGCACGGCTGCTGGAACGAATACAGCGGTGACGCCCGTAGCGCAAGATCCGGGGGATCCAGTTTCGACGGCCGGCGGAACCAGTAATCACACCGTCGAACCAACTTATACTTCCGCAACGGTCCTCTGGCGCATGCCCCTCAACCAGCGTGCCAGTCACAGTCTGTATCTGGAGCCCGATAGTGCCTTGGTCGCCCCAGCCACGGCAAACAACGGCCTAGGGCTTTACGTGATTCACGCCAGCTTCGTAGGTGCCGTTTCTGGCACTCTCTTCTTCCAGGAGTGATTAGTGCCAGCGGAATTTTGCGGAACGTGTCGACGATGCTTGCGCTGGAATGAAAGCCAAGACGTGGTTTACATCCAAGGCGTGGGCATGAGTTTGGCCTGTGCAAGCTGCCAAGCCAAAGAGGCTGGCCTGCCGTCGCCTCAACCCCGCATCTACCCCGTCGGTACACCCGTGCCCCGCCACCGGCACGGCGACGGGGACATGCCCATCTGCGGCATGTGTCGCAAGGCTCTGTTTCAGAACGAATCCTGCGAGGCTATTCGCTTGCGCCACGAATTCCTGACCGATGAGGACGGACTGGCACCAGGTGCTTACATGGCTTGTCGAGATTGCGTTGCCCGATTCCGAGGACGTCTCGCAGCTTACCTCCGCGCAGCGAACATCATAAAACCTGATGTCCCCGACGAAGCCGTGGCTTGGAGTTTGCTTCTATGATCCCCGTCCATCCCTTCGTCGGCGCCCGTCGCGCTGCTCCCGCTGGCCAGTTGGCTGGGGTGCTTGTCAGCACCCCAGCCGATGGTGGCAAGGAAGTCCAGACTGACATGGTTTGCTGCTGCCACTGTCAGCATACGTGGGCCTGGGTTGCCGGCTCGGGCCGTTGGCGGGGGAGTTGTCGCGACTGCGGCGGACTCACCTGCGGACCTGGGTGTCCTGTTCAGGGGTGCATTCCTGCACTGCAACTGATCGAGAACCTGGAAGCAGGCATGCTCTTTGATGACGCCTGTCGATACCGATCCATCAAGATCAGCGTTCCGGGCTCGCTCACCGAGGTGATTACTGTGTAGAAAAGCGGGACCTTTATGCCCCTGTCCGCAGATGGCTGGTTCGATGCTGTCGAAGCCGTAACGCCGACACGCCGTCGCCGTGTTCCGGGCGCCGTCGCCATGGCGCATAACGAATCCATCACCATGTACAGCGGCGACCCGTGGGCTCCCGGGTCTGTTGGTTACCTTTCTCCGTCCTGCCCACCGCGGGCTCGCGGCCATCTAAACGGGCATCGCTTCTCCCCTCCTTTCCACGTACCCGTCGCCGTGCCACGGACAGCATGGAGTCTACTGCCTGCCCCCGTCGCCGCCTCCAGTGGCAATGCGGCTGGCGGCTCCCTGGCGGTGACCACCTACTACTATGTCGTCACCGCTTACACGACAGCTGGCGAAACAACGGCCAGCAACGAAATTATCGCCACGACTACCCCAGGCAACCAGACCACGGGCCTGACCTGGAATGCGCTCACGGGCGCGACCGGCTATCGCGTCTACCGCGGCACGTCAAGCGGCAACAACAATACCCTGGTCGCGCTGGCGCCATCGAACAGCTATAGCGACGATGGGTCCGTTACAGTCGGCAGCGTCTCGCCACCGACCACCAATACCGCGGGCGTGGCCACCGATTGGGAGTTGCCAACAGCCAACTGGCTTGTACAGCCGCCTCCGTCGCCGCGCGTGTGGATGTACAGTCGCCCCACCCAGGCAATGCTTGACTTGAGTTTTTTCGGGGACGTGGTGCTGCCCCTCAAGCCACCCACGCCTCCTCCTCCCCGTGTAGGTCACTGGCCCCGATCGCATGCCACACATGGCGACGTACAGGCAGACGAGGTCTATTCGGATGCCGTGGTTGGTGCCAACGGAGCGATTACAGAGGGCGAAACGGCTATCGTCCACGGCGGCGTAATTGCGGCATCAAACCGTTTCCCGTCCCGGCGAGACGGGTCGGAGTTGCCGCCTGTCTACTCGACCCAGGAGCCCTCTTTCCCGCTGTATCAGTGGTCGAATTGGCATGGGCCACGAACGCCCAACTCGGTTCGCGATCCGCGGACGACTACCGATGCACACTCCCTATTCATTCTGCTAGACCTGCCCACTTACGCGTTGTGGGAGCCTCCTCATATTCCGCCCCACCGGGCCGTGTTTGTTGTTCGTCCCAATCAGGAGCCATCTTTCGGGGCCGGCTACTACGCACTGCACATGGCTTGGGATGTGGCGTCGTTCCGTCCGCCGCGTCTGTCGCATGTCACGCAACCAGTCACGACCGACGTATTCTGTCCAGCTGCTGCCATCCCTGTCACTGCCTGGTCCTTACTTCCGGCGCCTGGGGGGTTGGCCGCCGTCTTGACTGCGGGCGGATCACTCACGGTGGCTCAAGCCTACTACTACGTCGTCACCACTCGGACGGTCGCCGGCGAGAGTACGGCCAGCAGTGAAGTCAGCGCTACGCCGACCCTCGGAAATCAAACGGTCAATCTGACCTGGACCGCTGTTCCTTATGCCACGGACTACCGCGTTTATCGGGGCACATCGCCGGGCGCCAATACCACACTCATCGCGCAGGTCACGACAGCCAGTCACAGCGACACTGGCGCGGCCACGATTGCGGCGCAGTCCCCTCCGTCAACAAACACGGCGGGCGTCAACACCAACTGGGAGCTGAACGCCCACGCCTGGGGTGTGCAGCAGCCGCGCCATCCGTGGAAGGCCCTTTGGCCCGTGCGCCGGCATCGTGACGCCCTGCCGCCTGACACCGATCCGCTCCAGCATTTGCCAGGATCGTTTCTCCGTGACGTGCCTCCCCAGGTGCCGCCCGTGCGGCAGGCACAATACTTCGCGACCGTGGGCCGGGCTACCGACCCTGCCAAACTTCCAGAGTCTGACGACTCGGTGCTCATCGCCTGGGCAGGTCCGCCCCTGGTGCCGGCTTGGCGAGGCCATGCGGGCCGCCCCGTGCCGCCAGCTACCCAGCGGGACGTCTGGTTTGATACGCTCCGTGTCGATGAGTTTATGTCCTGGAACGTGCCGCACCGGCCGGCGCCGCTTCAGGCCCCCACGGGGCGCGTGGAGCCCTACTCGTTTGCGTCCTGGACGCCAACGGGCGAAAGCTTCGGATGGTACGTTCCGTTTCCGGCCCGCGCGTCGGCGATCTGGTCGGGCAGCGGACTGATCGCAGCAGCCACCGCAATAGCATCCATGCAGGGCGGCAGTAGCGATGGCGATCCCCCGTGGTATAGTTCGGGGGCAACCATCATCGTCGTGGGCCCCTTCGTGGTGGACATGGCAGCGATCTGGTGTGCCGGCGCTGTGCAAGGCGACATCCTTGGGGAGTGATCCATAGCCATCGGCATCGTCACAGGGGTGGTCGTCTCGCTCAGCGCGGTCAGCGAATGGGGGTTCCCAAAGCTTTCTCGACCGACCATCCGCGCTTGAGTCGCATCAGAAGCGTGCATCCTTTCATTCCTTTCAGGACCGCACGTTCCTCCACCAAGGGACGTTGCGGTTAGAGTCGTGCGGGTGTTGTCAGCGCCCGCACGACTCGTGGTATTATAGGCCGCCGGAGGGTCGACGCGATAGCAATTGGAATTGTCACTGGTGTCGTTGTTAGCCATTCGGCAATTTCATTATTTGCCAGAATCCGCGGTGCCGGCGGGGCGTACATAACCCAGGCGTCGATATCGACCATCGCCTACGCGGTCCGGGACCTCACCAACGGGACCACGGACAGCACTGGCACGTTCACGATTTCCACCACCGTTTTCAACGACCTTCAGACGACCGACCTTCGCTGGACCAAGGACGCCGTCGGCTACAACTTCCTGGCCACGATTGCCGCAGGAGGCTTTGATCGCTTCACCGTCGCGGACGCCAACGCGCCCGTTTCGCACAAGGTAACGTCGCATCGCTATCAAGTCTCGGTGCGATTCACCCCCACCGCTGGTGCCAGCAGTGCCTTTGTGATCCCCTTCCAGTTCAGCCCGATCCCCACATGGACCGCCTAGGAACTGCTCATGCTCGACATAACCAAGACCTGTGAACACGATTGGCTGTGCTGGGACGGCCTGGAGACGGCCACCTATCGCTCCGTGCGCACCAGCGGCACGATGGTTGAGTACGTCGTGGACGCTGCTCTCCGGCGGGCCCCGACGCGGCGTGAGCTGGCTGCCTCCAATGGCGTCTACCAGGCCACGGATACGGTGTGGCTCATCCCACGGGTGGTTCTTGATGGAGCCCTGTCCGCCGAAGGTCAGCGTCCCAAGCCGCGCGACACCATCACGCCCAGCGAAGGCGGCGAGTGGACGGCTCTCGAAGTTGCCGAAGAAGTCGATCGCACCATCTATCGGTTCACGACGCGAAACTTGGTCATCCATCTTGACCTGTTCGACGCCATCGACATCGAACGCGCCGGCGTCGTCTACAACAACGCCGGCATCCCAGACAAGCAGTTCCCCCCAGAAGGCGGCGGCCGCGTTCTGTACTCTGCCCTGCCCTGCCGCGTGCAGAAGGACGAGGAGCGTATTGCCGACGAACGACTCTTGCGCGGCGAAGAGGTGCCGTACACGATCTTTCTGTCCCGCCAGGTGGTCATCGACGCGGCCGAGGATCGGGTGAAGTGGACCGACGGCAGCACCGTGCGTTACCTCGATATCGTGCGGCTGGTCATGCCAGATAGACTAGATGAATTGCCCCGATTGGAATGCGTGCTCCGGGTGGCGTAGGGGGTGGGCGATGATGCGCAGCACGTCAACTGTAAAGGGGGTTACAGTTGAGCCCGCAGACGGTAGGGTGACGGGCAAGGACGGCAGGACGAGGGGGCCGAGGAAGAAGAAGGTGCCATCTGGAGGCTCAACTGTAACCCCCTTTACAGTTGAGCGGCAGAAGGTGGCGCAGGAGGCCAAGCGATGATGCGCGGCAGCTTCAAATGGGATGGCGAGCGTGCCTATCAGGAGGTCCTGGACGCTGGCTGGGACGGCATCCGCCAGGCCACCGTGTTTCTGTGGCAGCAGTGCCAGTCGGCCATCAACACCCCCAGCTCCAGGCCCTACAGCGAGCCCACGCCGCCCGGCAACCGCGTCCCTGGCGAGCCACCACGGAAGCGCACCGGCTGGTTCCAGGCAAATGTCCTTTACACGCTGGATCGTGCAGCGCTTACCGGTCGTGTCGGGCTCGGCCTGGGCGCTCGGTATGGTCTTTTTCTGGAGCTGGGCACGCGCCGGATGCTGGCCCGGCCCTGGCTCCTGGCAACGCTGAAGAAGGTTTGGGCGCAGCTTCAGGCCCTTGCTGGGAGGCCGTAATCCATAGCGGATCCAGTCGACCATGACACCATGGCCGCAGTCCGAGCCCTCTGGCTGGCCACGCCTGCGCTCATGATGCTCCTGGGCGAGCCACATGCTGGCCGGCTCAAGAGCGGGCAAACCAGCATCTATGCGCATCTCAAATGCGAATTGGACCGTCGGGAGTTGTTCGGCACGGGCTTGGCCTGGTCCGATCGTCGTCGAGTAACGCTCAGCATCGTCGGCACTGAAGACGAAGTCCGGACGGCCCTAGGCGCAGTCCACGAGGTCTTCAACCTCCGCACCACGTTAACCTACCCGTCCGGGTCGCGCTTTCTCAGCTGGTGGCCGGAGTTTAGCGACCGACTGTTCCAGGACGAAACGACACGGCGCGGCGAAGACATCTGGGTCGGCGAGTGCGTCGGCATCGTCTGGTCAGTACGCCCTACACCAGGCGCGTAGTCCTGGAGCCGAGCAGTCTGCCCTGGACCCAATCCTAGTCATGATGACGGTTGTTGGCGACCAGGGGGTAGGGGTAGATTGGGGCAATGGACGGACACGACGCGGAACATCCCCTGGCGATGAAGGCGGAGTGGCGGGAACAGTGTGGGACCCGATTGCTCATTGGCCACTGCCCGCAGTGTCGCTATCGACACGCGACGGTAGAAACGCTGCTGTGGTGTCAGTGCGGGGCATGGATTCAACTCGAACCAGAAGTGGGTGATCGATAGCGCTTGACAACTACCAGCCAGGGCATACGCTGCCCGTCAATTTCTTCCTGAACGCGACCGGCCAGGCCTACATCCTAAACGTCAAAGGCTTCGACTTGGAGGATGGCGGCAACCTCATCGAGGTAACCAACACGCGCCACGCAGGCCGTACTGCCCACTTGGCTGGCCGGGCCATGATGAAGGGCCAATGCACGTTGTCGTTCGACCTTGACAGTAAGCCGTACCTTGCCACCCCGAACATCCGCTTTGGAACCCGAGGCGTCTTTCGCATGTTCACGAGCCGGCTGGGGACGTCTTACATTGATGTCCCCGCTTCCATCGCTAGCGTGTCCTACCGCAGCGCGGTAGAGAGCGAGCTTCAGTGGACCGTGTCGTGGGTGGAAAACGTAGTCCAGGCGACCGGCCTCGTCGACGTCGCCTACGTGTAACAGCATTGCAAGGGAGGTGATCGGTACTCAAGCTCGGAAAAGTCAGCGAAGTACAAGCGCTGGGGCGCATGTGGAAAGTCAGTCGGCTGGAACTGCGATTGGTCCGGGAATTACGCGACTGGATCGAAGTCAAGGTCAAACGCAAGCTTGAACGCATCGGCCGTTTCTTCGACCGGCTTACGTCGGAAGATCAACTAGCACATCTGCGATGGGAGTCCTCCATAGCCGACCAGATGGATTCCTTTTCAATCGGCTGCCCGTTGGCTCGCGAATACCTGGCCACGGAGGAAGGCATGGCCTATTTCGGTCGGCTTATGCTCACAGAACACCACCCGGACATCTCCGAGGATCAGGCTTTCGCCGTGTGGATGGAGCTGGCTGAGTCAGGCCGCTCCGACCAGGTTCTGGCCGACGCCCAGGGCCGATTGCCCGGCCAGGGAAAAGTCGGGGCCCCGGAGGCGAGTTGACCGGGCCTCCGGGGCACGTCGACTGGGTTCAGGTGTATCGCATCTTGTTGCACGGCGAGGGCCGTAAATTCAGCTTCTCTGAAATCGAGCACATGACAGCCGCGGAGGCAACCCTGGCCCTGGATCGCGACCTGGAAAAGAAGCGGCCTTCGTCGGGATCCACTGTTCTGGGCCAGTCGGGCGGCATGGATTTGCAGGAGTACGCCGACTGGTGGAGGTCCCAGTCGCCCAGGCAACGACTCGAGCGCGTGCGGGAAAGATGGTGGTGACATGGCCTTTAGCGCCAAGTTGGCCGAGTTGTTTGTCGAGTTCGTGGCCAAGGGACAAAACGACGTCAAAAAGGCGTTTGACGAACTTCGTGAAAAACTGGAAGGCGCCCAGGTGGCCGCCGACATTCTGGGCGGAGCCATCCAGTCCCGTCTCAATAATGCTGTTAATGTCTTGCAGCGTTCCATGGCGCAGCAGCTCGTTCCAGCCATTGAGGCCGCCATCGCATCCACCATTAAGCAGATTGCCGCTGTTCGCGGCATCAGCGAGGCTCACGCCCGACATTTGGTGCTGGTCGAAGAGGCCAGCGCCAAACAAGCGAAACTGATCGAAGAGGCCACCAGGAGAGTACAAGCCTATGGTCGCACAGCCACCGATGCTCTCGGAAGACTGGCGACCGGGGCCTGGCAAACTCTCAACCATACCATCGGCAATTTCGTTCGTCAGGGGGTGGGAGCTTCGGCCATCGGCCAAGTGCTGAGCTTTCATATGGAAGCCCTGAGTCGTACCATTGCTGGCCTCTTCGGGCCGGAAATTCGCAAACTCGTGGACTTGGTGCGCAACCTGACGCGATGGATCAACCAGTTGAGTGACGCTCAGCGCGACAGTCTGTCGCGCTGGATTCAGGGCGCCGCCGTCTTTGCTTTGGTCGGCGTATTGCTCCCGCGCCTGTACGCCACCTTTATCCTGGTCGTCACGGCTGTCAAGGCCGTCTCCGGATCGTTTCTTGGGTTGGCGGTGTCCATGGCTGGCTTGCTGCCGTTGCTGGGCCTGGCCATCGCTGCCTTTGCCGGCATGATGGCGGGGTCCGAGTCTGGCCGGGCTAGTCTGGCACCGCTAGGGCAGGCTTTTGCAAGTCTTGCAACAGCCGTGGGGAAACTGCTCACGGCTCTGGCCCCCATTGCGGAAGTAATCGCCAAGGCCATGACGCCTGCTGTGGAAGCCTTGGCCGGGGCGATTTCTTGGCTGTCCGGCCTGATCAACGAAAACACGCTCAAATGGGGAGCAGCGATTGGGGCTTTCGTGCTGTTTCTGGTTTACGTGCCTCGCATCGTGGCCGGCTTCACGGCAATCATCGTCAAAGTGTGGGCCCTGGTCACTGCCCTGATCGCTCAGAACGCCGTTGCCAGCAGTGGAGCATCCTTGCTTCGCGACCTGGCCCTGGTCGCGCTGGCCGTCGGTGCGGGAGCCGCAGCCTACAACGCGACCGACAAGGCCCTGGCGGGCGAGAAGCAGGCTGGAGGCAAAGCCAAGCCCCATCGCGGCCCCGAGGCTCCCCGGGTGACAGGGTTTGAGCAATTGGAGGCGGCCTGGGACAGGGTGGCTCTGGCTTCGATGAAGGCAACGGCTGGCGGAGTTGGCAAGACTGTCGAGGAACAGCAACTGGACGAACTGCGCCGCATCGACCAGAACTTGGGCCGTGTCGAGCAGGCCGTGCGCGAAAAAGGTCCGAGTATAAAGGAACGATAGCATAGCCGATATCATCACCACCATCCCGCCGGATTCGCCGCCAGGGTCCGGTGGCGTACTCAATCAAAGCGGCATTGGTGGCAACGTCGCCAAGCTGGCGGCTCGCCCCCAGGGTTGGTACGAGGCCGATGGCTACGAAGAGGATTTCGCCGAAGAGGATGGCGGGCATTGCGTACGCTACTTCCGTGGCCCGTTTACGGGCCGTCACCAATGGCGTGAGTGGGTCCTGGGTTACTCGACCACGGTGAGTGTTTCGGGACGACCCTTCCTGACCCGCTCGATACCGATGCAGCATCCGGAGCTGTACTGGCTCTACGCGACATCGGTGAGCTTCACAGGCCAGGGAGCTATTGCTCCCTGGCCTGTCCGGTTACGCGATGGCGATGGCGGGGCCCTGGGGGTGTTTGATGAGTCGATCGTCTATTTCGACCGAAGTAGTTTTGGAGACAGCCAAACCTGTCTGGCCAAGGTCGAGTACAAGGCGCTGACGTACGAGGTGCGCACCGATCGGGAAGTCCTGTCCGGCCTGCCAGGCAGCACGCTAGAGCTGAATCGGTACGTGACGCGGGAGAAGACTTACAACGCCCGGGCCCTGCCGATCCCCAGAGGGCATCTGAAGTACATTGAGGCCCCGTGGGTAGGCGAGCCGGTTCCAGAAACCGGCTTGCAACTAATTATGCCCACAGCATCCATGAAATACGTCTGGCATGACGTGCCGGACGAGCCGCGCGTGGCAATTCTTGCGTGCGTGGGCAAGGTGAATGACGCGGTGTTCGACGGCGCCAAGGGATGGCCTGAGTACGCCGCAGAAACGCTGCTGTGCTTGCCTCCGGAAACGAAGCGCTACCGTACACCAGTCGGCCGGATCGCCTGGCGCGTTACGTACAACTTTCTGTATCAGCCTGAAACGTGGAACCGATTCCCGACTGCTTCCGGAGCCTTTGCCACGGTCCGCTGGTTCTCCAGCAGAGGACTGACGTCTGGCTCTCTAACTGGTAGCGTCAGTGGCTCCCTTTCCGGCCTGCTCGACGGTTCTTCGATCAGTGGCACGTTCTCTGGCACTGTGAACGGCACGTTTACAGGCACCGACGACGGCCAAGGTACGCTCACCGGGACGTTTGAAGGCTCAATCTCCGGCACACTCACCGACGGGTCAGGCAGTCGCTCTGTCAGCGGCAATTTCGTCGGCAGCATGACGGTTCGTCGTAGTCGTGATGGTGAGCGCGTCTACAAAACTACGAATTTCAACCTCCTGTTCACACCGCCCGACCCCATACGCTACCAATAGACCAGTAGCAAGAGTGCCAGATATCCGAGCCCACTCTCCCTGAATTAGGCAAGTCCTTCGCCACAGACAAAGCGACCGATCACGGTTATCTGCCGCTCTACGAGCGCTTTCTGGGCCCCCGGCGTCACTGCCCGATCCGCCTGCTGGAAATCGGTGTCTACCGGGGCGAATCGCTGCGTCTGTGGCGGACCTACTTTCCCCAGGGGCGGATTTACGGTCTGGATAGCGACCCGGGCTGCGCACAGCACGAAGAAGAACGAATCAAGATCACCATCGGCGACCAGAACGACCTGGTCTTGCTGGCGCGCATTGCGACGGAGGCGGGCCCCTTCGACGTCGTGATTGACGACGGCGGGCACTTGTGGGGGCAGCAACTGGTGTCCCTTATCCACCTCTGGCCTGCTGTGGCCCCGGGCGGCCTGTACGTAGTCGAGGACCTGCACACCAGCTACCACGAGACGTACCGAGCGGGCGAGACGCGAACTACAGACTGGCTCAAGGGGCTGGTCGACGCCGTCAACCTGAGAGGACGATCGTTTTACGGTGACCGTGTACGGGACCCGAACTTCGCGGCCCTGGCGCCGCAGCTGGACGAATGGGAACGCACGGTTTTCGGGGTGCATTTCTTTAAGAGCATCGCGTTCGTGGAGAAGCAGACGGTCGAGCTTGGAGCAGGGCTGTCGTTGGCAACCGGCAACGCCGTCGCGGATTTTGCTTGACGCTTTCCGTCAAACCCGCACAATGGATCTTGGTCCCGACCGAATGACCTTGTGGAGGTGGTCCATGACCGAGATGAGTCGCACGGGCCTGGCGGCCCTGGCAATCAGTCTGTCCCTGTACACAGTTGCAGGAGGGGCGCTGTTTCTGCTGACGGAGTCCAGGCCGGCATCTCCGGCTAGAGGTGCGATTCAGACAAAGAGTGCTCAGCAGCAGCCGGTTGCGCCCAAAGAAGAAGGCCATGATGACCCTTATTCCCCCGACTGCGACATCATCCGCAAGTGGCTGAAACGGCACGAGGGTGATGTCAAGGTGCTTTCCTGGGGCAAGCGAACCGTGGTTCGAGACCTTCACCTCGGCGGGCAAGCCAGGCTAGACGCGCGCTGGCGTCGCGGTTCACATACCAAGACAGGCCATTTCACCATCGGATCGTACGACACCGTCGAAAACGTCGTCATCTCGGACTAGTGCCCCGTTCATTCGCCCCCGCCCGTCCGGGGGTCGGCCCGCGTCGTTCTGCCATTCTGCCCCGTGACCTTGCTGTCGGGAGGCTCAGGTGCGGACCCCTCCGCACCTGAGCCAAAGGCTTTCTTCTTGGCCGCCTGCTTCTTGCCGTCCTTGCCTGTGACCTTGCTGTCGGGAGGCTCAGGTGCGGACCCCTCCGCACCTGAGCCAAAGGCTTTCTTCTTGGCCGCCTGCTTCTTGCCGTCCTTGCCTGTGACCTTGCTGTCGGGAGGCTCAGGTGCGGACC
>Ga0247727_10001911_pt1 | contig 48306 bp, 37 predicted proteins | sample WisWelCaveWW1625_FD_202498 | JGI IMG/M metagenome (GOLD analysis project Ga0247727, IMG submission 202498) | Biofilm microbial communities from Wishing Well Cave, Virginia, United States - WW16-25 | ecosystem: Environmental > Aquatic > Deep subsurface > Groundwater > Cave microbial mat | place...
GATGATGAAAAATGTTTTTCGAATGGATTGGAAATACGTGACGGAGATCGAGGGCGCAAGCATGTCACGCCTCCGGCGTTTGGCATGGTAGGCTTTGGCGTTAAGCTATAAACATATCACGCCTCCGGCGTTTAGCGAATTGCAACTAAGCCTTTGACGCTGACATAGACCATTGGATTTTTCTAATCCTCTCTGATTCGGCTTCGCTGAGCCAAGATTGTGCTGATGAACTTAAACTGCAACTCTGGGATTGGCAAAATGCTTCGAGTGAAAAAGAAGAAACGATTCAAGGCTTTTAGGGCATCAACCCTTTGCGCTTTTCTATCCGTTGCCTTGCTATTCTTCGGCGAGCAGAGCCGCGCGCAGACGCCGGCGCTTGCTGCAAATCTGCAAACGATTACCGTGCAGCCCGGCGAAAGCGTTCGTGACCTCGCGCAAAAGTATTATGATGACGCAAATCTGTGGGAAGAAATTCTCAAGAGCAATAATCTGAAATCTCCCGCCGAGGTGAAGCCGGGGATGCAGCTCACGCTCGCTTCCAGCATCGTGCAGGTTGCCAATCGCCGGTTGGATGAGGCTTTGCAAAAAATCCAGAAGGCCACCGAAGCCGGCGCCAAAGTCTTTGCGTCCGATAGCATTGGCCGCTCGATCACGATGTATGACGATGCCGTGGTCAGCCGCAAGAACGGCGACTGGAAGAAGAGCATCGAGCTTGCGCAATTTGCCGCCATCAAAGCCGAAAGCGCGCTGCGCGAAACCATGTCGAAGCGCAACGTCACTGGCGTCGCGGAATTGAGCGACCACAAGGGCAGCGTCGAAAGCCGCAAGCAGGTCGAGGTGGTGTGGTCCAGCGCGCCGCTGCTGGCAAAATTCATCGAAGGCGAGATGGTGCGCACGCTGTCAAGCTCGTTCGCGGAGATTTCTTTTCACGATGAAAGCCGCATTCGCCTGAATGAAAACTCGCAGGCGGTGATTCAGCGCATGAGAGTTGATTTGTTGGAGAAGAAGAGACAATCCAGCGTCAGCCTCGTGGCGGGAAACGCTTTTGCTCTTTTACAGGGTAATCAAAAGAGAAAAACTTTTGATGTCATCGTGCCGGGCGTTTCAACAAAAGTGAATTCAAAAAGCTTCTGGATCCAGAAAGACGATAAGACCGCGAAGTTTGCAAATTATGAAGGCGAGCTGGAAGTCACCTCGCAAGGTGCGACAGTTGTGCTGGCAGAGAATCAAGGCTCGCTGGTGGAATCAAACAAGACCCCGACGAGGCCCGCGACTTTGTTGCCCAGTCCACAGCTCATGACTCCGGAGAACAATCAAAGAATTTTTGGCGACCAGGCGACTTTCAAATGGTCGGCGATCGACGGCGCGAAAAACTATTGGCTGGAAGTGTCGCGCGAAGAATCATTCAGAAAAGTCGTGCTGAGCGTCAACACCCTTACCGGCACAGTCTATACGCCCACCCTCGCCGATGGCGGAATTTATTACTGGCGCGTCGCGGCGATGGATGGGAACGGCTTGCCCAGCCGCTTCAGCAACGCGGGTTTCTTCAACATTGTGCGTGATGCCAAAGCGCCGTTCTTGCAGCTTAGCTCGCCCGAAGATCAAATTCTCGTGCGTGGAAACTTTGTAACCGTCTCCGGAAAAACTGAGAAGGAAGTCTCGGTGACGGTAAACGGTGCGAAGGTTGAAGTTTTTCCCGATGAGACTTTTGGTTTTACTCAAACTCTGAAAGACGGCGCAAATGAAATCATCGTCGAAGCCAAAGATACGGCGGGTAATACCAGCAGCATTCGTCGCACGATAACTTACGTCGCTGATTCGCGTGTCGAGATCAGCTACGATCCCGCCCTCAAGCAAATCGCGCTGAAGCATTTTGTCTTTGCCGGTTCCGACTTTGCGTTAGGCGGCAGAACTCGGGCGCGCTCGGCGATTACTCTGCAAAGACCTTCCAGCAAGCAAGCGATGCGAACTTTCGCCGATAAAGAAGGATCGTTCCAAATTGCCGTTGCCGGTCTCGTGGGAACGGAGAGATTTATTCTCACCGCCCAAACACCCGCGGGATATTCCGCGCAAGACACGCTGATCGTCGAAGTCGATGACACGCCGCCGCAAATTGTTTTTGATGCAGAGCTCCCGTCGATTACCTCGCTGGCGACGCTTCGCTTGCAAGGCCGCGCGACCGGCGCAACTTCATTACTCATCAATGAAAAGCCTGCCGCCTTGCGCAACGAAAAATTCGATGAAACACTCTCGCTGCAACCCGGAAAGAACGCGCTACGGATCACGGCGACGGACTTTGCCGGCAATACATCGATTCTTGAAAAACAAGTCTTGCTGGACAAGGAAGCGCCAAAGTTGTTGGCGCACAAACTCATTCCTCAAGCGTCGACTGACGGGCGGCTCGTGCAGGTTGTCGTCAGCGCGCAGGACGAATCAGCGCTGAAACGCAGCGCGCAATTTACCGTGCAGGCGGGGAGTTTTGTTTACACCGGCTATCTCATTTTCAATCCGGCGACGCAGGCTTACGAAGAGCTGGTCAAAGTTCCCAAAGACGCGCCGGCTACGATCTCTTTGAAATCCGTCGTGCTTGAAGACTATCATGGCAATCGGAGGGAGTATCAACTATGACTCGGCATGCTCATCGACAGATTCGATCAATCACACTTTTGCTTTTTGTGTTTTTGCTGAATGCGGCCTCAACGGTCGCGCAACAAAACATCCATCTCGTCACCTACGGCCCAAGCGCGCCGACTTTTGAGGGCGATGATGACTTTCAGCAAACCGTTTTTTTGCAAATTCCCGAGACGATCACCGACAGTCTTTATCTGCGCCTCTTCGACGCCGACTGCGGCGGCGACGTTGATTTGAAATTCACCGAGTGGGACACGCAAACGCGATTTGCGCTTTATGGCGGCAGCGGGGCATTTTCATCGCCGACCTTGCAAAGCCCTTTCCCCAAGCCGGAAGATTTGACCGCAGGCGTGTTGATCAAAGAAAGCGTTTTTGAAGAAAATCCGCTTCTCAACAATGAATGGCACAATTTCGCGCGCTTTCTGCCGAACGCCGGCGAGAAAATTGACGGCGCGTATTTTTTTAAGCTGGTGATCCGCGGCGTGCAAGGTAACGACGCCAATGCGTTCGATGTTCGTGTGAGTTTGAGCGAGAATCAAAATCGCGTGCCGACCGGCGCACGACTTTTCACTTATGCGCCAACCATCCGGCTGACCAAGAATGATCCTTTTGCCAATGTTGAGTTTTTCATTCCCGAAAATCTGACGACGATTTTGGTTTACAACTTCGATCTTGCCGGCGCTGAAGTAGCTTTTGAAACCGCGCTGCGCTCGAATCTGCTCGTCACTTCTTCGGGCCAGGGGGAATGGGTGAAAAATAGAATCACTTTGGAGAAATTGGAAACCGGCAGACTCTGCGCCGTTAGTTTCGGTCAGGGCGGCGAGACCCCGAACGACGCGACTTTCTACGTCACCGATGAAGCCGGCAAGGCGCTGCAAATCGATTTGCCGATTTACACCGGAAAGCCGAACAAGCGTCCGGTGATTCAGAAAAAAATTCTGCCGCTTTCCGACGGCTACTCGGTTGTCTTCGATGCAAAAGAGTCAACCGATCCTGACGGCGACGTGCTGGAATTTTTTTGGAACTTTGGCAAGAACGAAATCGCCCAAGGCAGCCGCGTTGTTCATCGCTATCCGGCTTACGGCCGTTACGAAGCGACGTTGATCGTCACCGACAATTCCGGCGAAGTGGGCAACAGCACCGTTCAAACTTTTCCCGTCGTCGTGAATCACCCGCCAACTGCCGAAGCCGGCTTGGACGTCGTTGCCGCGTTGGGCGATGCCGTCCGTCTCGATGCCTCCGGCTCGAAAGATGCTGACGGCAAGCTGCAGAAATTTTCATGGCAATTTGGCGACGGCAGCAGCGCCGAGGGCGTCGCGGTTTCGCACGTTTATGCGCAACCGAAAACTTATCACGTCGCGCTGCGCGTTGAAGACGATTCCGACAGCCCGTGCAATTTTGATAACGACAGCTTGACGGTGTGGATTAATGCAGCGCCGGTTGCCGAGGCCGGGATGGATGTTTTGACTTCTGCAGGAAAAGAAATTCGTTTTGACGGCGGCATGAGCGCCGACAGCGATGGCGAGATCGTCTCGTATGCGTGGGACTTCGGCGACGGCGAAACCGGCGTTGGGAAAATTGCATCGCACAGCTACAAGAAACCGGGAAAGTATGTTGCAAGGCTGACGATCAAAGACAATGCGAATGTGAAGAACAGCACGGCGACCGATCAGCTCGCGGTTGTCATCAATCATCCGCCGGTGGCGCGCGCGGGAAATGACGCGCGCATCGCCATCGATGAAGTGCTTGCCTTTAGCGGCGCATCGTCTTCAGATGCTGATGGCCGTCTCACGAGTTATGTTTGGAATTTTGGCGATGGTAACACCGCCAACGGCGTCGCGGCTTCTCATAGCTACAATGCTGCGGGCGTCTATAAAGTTATTCTCATGATAAAGGATGATTCAGGAACCGAAAGCGACACTGCGGTTGATACTCTGGTCGTCACGATCAATGCGCCGCCGATCGCGAAGGCGGGCGACAATCAAATCGTCACCAGCAGCGAAGTGAAATTCGACGCGACGGCTTCGAAAGACGCCGACGGCGCGATCACTCGCTATACTTGGGATTTTGGCGATGGATTCGGCAGCAGTGAAGCGACGCCGATGCATGTTTATAGCAAGCCGGGGGTGTATCGCGCCAAGCTCGTCGTCGTCGATGATTCGAATACCAAAAACAATCAGAGCGATGATGAAATAGAAATCCTTGTGAATGAAAAACCGATCGCCGATGCCGGGCCGGATCAACTCGTCGCGCTCGATCAAGAAGTGAATTTCAATGCCGGCAAGTCCGTTGATCCGGACGGAAAGATCGCGACGTATGCTTGGGATTTCGGCGATGGGCAATCCGCCGCAGGTGTCAGCGCGACGCACCGCTACGCCAAGCCGGGAATTTATACAGCGCGCTTGATGGTGCAGGATAACACCGGCCACGCTACGGCCATCGATTTTGACGAGGCGATCATCACCGTCAATGCCGCGCCGATTGCAAAAGCCGGCAATGATGTGATTGCCGCGCCCGGACAAAAAATAAATTTTGATGGCAGAGGCTCTTATGATCTCGATGGGCGAATCATTTCTTATCGCTGGGATTTTAAAGACGGCGAGAGTAGCACCGAAACTGCGCAAATGAGTCGCGCATTTGCCAAGCCGGGAATTTACAGCGCCCATCTCACGATCAAAGATGATCGAGATGCCGAGAACAACTTTGCGCGCGACACGCTGATGATTCGTATCAATAATTCACCGATTGCGCAGGCGGGAAAGAATATCGTCGCCTGTCAAAGCTCGTTTAATTTCGACGCTTCCGCTTCGACTGATCCCGACGGTGATCCGCTGACTTATCACTGGAATTTTGGAGATGGCAGCAAACCGGATTCGGGGATGAAAGTTATTCATCAGTACGCGCAGGGCGGAAGTTATCCGGTGATCTTGACCGTCGATGATGGTCTTGGCTTGGCGAACTCGCGAAGCACAACTTCGATTACTGTAAAAATAAATCAGCCGCCGATTGCCGATGCCGGGCCGAACAAAACTCTTTGCGCCGGCGACGTGGTGATTTTCGACGGCGGCAACTCGCGCGATCCTGAAGGCGGCTTGCTGAAATATACCTGGGATTTTGGCGATGGCTCGACCATCGAGGGAATCAATCCCACCAAGATTTATAAAAACGGCGGCGTGTATCAAATACGTCTGCTCGTCGAAGACGATTCGGGATTGCCATGCAACACGGATGTTGATGCGAAAGTTGTCACCGTCGCCGAATCGCCCGTGGCGATTGCTGGGCCGGACGTGACCGCGTGTGTGAATTCGGAAATAAAATTCGACGGCACCTCGTCGCGCGATTTTGACGGCGTGGTCAACAGCTATTTTTGGGATTTCGGCGACGGCACGACCGGCGGCGGCGCTACGCCGACGAAGTCTTACACCAAAGCTGGGACCTATCGCGTCGTGCTGACGATCACTGGAGATCAAATCGGCGATTGCGACAATACAGATAACGACGCTGTGTTGGTGACGGTTTATGATGCGCCGGTTGCAAATTTCACTTCTCCAGAAATGTCACCCGTCAACCTGCCGGTGACTTTCGACGCCTCAAGCTCGATGAGCGCCGGTTCAAGCATCGTGTCCTACGAATGGAATTTTGGCGATGGTGAAACCGGCTCGGGAAAAACCGCCACTCACAATTACAAGAGAGCGGATCGTTTTGTCGCGGCGCTCGTCATCAAGACTGATGCGCAAACAAGCTGCAATGTGATCACGACGCAGCGCGTGATTACCATTAATGATGCGCCGATGGCTGCTGCCGGAAATGATCAGCTTGTTGGAATCAATCAGCCCGTGATCTTGGATGCTTCGTCATCGAAAGATGCGGACGGCTCGATTGTCGCGTTCAATTGGAATTTTGGCGACGGCGCAACTGCAACCGGAGTACGAGTGCAGCATCAATTTGCCAAGAGTGGCCGCTTTCCTGTTGTTCTGAAAATCACCGACAACACCGACTTGTCGAACAATTCGGATTCCGACACGGTGATGGTGACAGTGAATGCGGCTCCGGTTGCAATCGCCGACATGAAAGCGCAGGCCTGTGCAGGAGAGAACATCAACTTCAATGCCTCGCGCTCATCCGATGCTGACGGCAAAATCGTTTCGTATCTTTGGAATTTTGGCGATGGACAAACTGCCGGCGGTGCGCAGGCTACACACGCCTACTCGAAGACCGGATCGTACAATGTGACATTGACGGTCGATGATGGCACTGCCACATCAAACAGCAAAAACGAAATCACCAAAACCATTCTTGTGAACAACGCGCCTGTTGCCATTGCCGGGCCGGATCAAGTTGTTTGTCCAGGCGCTACGGTGACGTTCGATGCTTCGCCATCCGCCGACCGTGATGGGATTATCAAAACTTACAAATGGAATTTCGGCGATGGCGTAGAGCAAGAAGGCAAGCTTGTCACTCATGCTTATCAAAAAGCCGGACGCTATGAAGCACGCTTGACGGTTGTTGATAACAATGACACGGCTTGTTCGACCGGCGCAGATGTCGGCGTCGTGACGGTGAATTCTGTGCCGCGCGCCGATGCCGGGCCGGATCGCGAGGCCTTCATCGGCGGCGCGCATGATGCGATCTTGTTTGACGCCACAACTTCCTCCGACGCCGATGGCGACCCGCTCACCTACTCTTGGGATTTTGGCGACGGCACAACCAAGCCCGGCGCAAAAGTTTTTCATACTTACACAAAGCCGGGACAGTACGCCGTTCGGCTGAAAGTGAATGATGGTAAGAAAACTGCTTGCAGCGAGGCGATGGACGAGGTTGTGGTCCAGGTGAAGGAGAGGGCAGGGAGTGCTGTCTACACCAGAAAGAACTAGCAAAAAGAATGGGGTTAAAAAAGATTTTGCAATTCAACTGGGTAATTCTATATATTGAATCTCAATGAGAGTAACGCTGGACACAAATGTCATCATCGCTGGGCTTTATTCTCGAAATGGGGCGTCTTATCAACTGTTGAAGATGGCAATTGCGGGCGAATTGGACTTCGCGCTATCGCCTCTTCTTGTGCTTGAATATGAAGGTAAGGTGGCTGAAAAAATTAGAAGTGGATTCTTGAGATTAACGCCTGGTGAATGCCAAGCCATTTTTACTGCTAATTGAGAATGCGGTGATCATTAAGCGACCTTATTTATTGGGTCCGATCTTAAAAGATGTATCGGATGACAAAGTGATTGAATGTGCGGTGTCAGCGGAATGTGAAGTTGTCGTGACGTTTAATAAGCGACACTTTCCTAAAAGTGTGCTAAAGAAATTTCAACTTACCGCGATGACACCTGGAGAATTCTTTGAAAGAATGGTGAAATCAGAATGACACTTAGCCTGCGACTGCCGAAAGATTTGAGCGAAAAGGTAAAAAAAGAAGCGGGAGAAAATAATCTTCCTACTGAGCAGTATATTGTCTATTTACTGACCAAAATCATCTCCTATCAAGAAGCGCAGGATGAACTGCGAAAGAGGATGAAACGAAAAAACCGCTCGGTGGCGCTTTCCGTCTTAAAGAAAGTTCCTGACGTTCCTCCATTAAAAGGTGATGAACTTCCTCGTTATGGCAAAAAATAATCGAAAGCCCGCGCCTCCCAAAGCCATGAGCATTCAAGAAGCTTCCGATTTCTGGGATGAGCATAGCCTGCTGGAGTTCGATGGCACAAAAGAAGCATCTGTCACCTTTGAGTTGAAAAGAAAACATTATATCGGCCTGGACCGTGAAGTTTTTAAGAAACTCAATGCGCAGGCGCGTCGCCAAAAAGTGACGCCCGAGGCCCTCGTGGAATCTTGGATCACCCAAAAAATCAGCAGATAGATATTAGAAAACAAATCGCGGAGTGTTCATTTTGGGTGAGGAGACGTTTTCTTGAAGAAGATCTGCCTGCTATAAGTTTCCTATTTCTCATTTCTCTTCTTAAATCTCAAAATACCCCTTGACATTCTTCCCTTATTCTGTTAGCATATCCGCACTTTTTATTCACGCATCCAATCCGATGGAGTGAATCATGCTCAGCCATTTTTTGCGCACGAAAAATCTTGATCAAATCAAACACGACGCCGAAGCCACCGGCGAGACCCAGCTCAAGCGTTCCTTGGGTGCGATAGATCTACTTTCGCTCGGCATCGGCGCGGTGATCGGCACCGGCATTTTTGCGGTGATCGGCACTGCTGTTGCCGGCGGGCCGGATCATCTTGGCGCTGGGCCCGGTGTCTCGCTTTCATTTATTATCACCGCCGTCGCCTGCACCTTCTGCGCATTTTGCTACGCTGAGTTTGCAGCGATGGTGCCGATCTCCGGCAGCGCGTACACATACTCTTACGCCACGCTTGGCGAGATTGTCGCCTGGATCATCGGCTGGGATTTGATCATCGAATACGCCATCGGCAACGTTGCGGTGGCGATTGGCTGGTCGGCGTACTTTCATCAATTGTTCGACGGCCTCGGCCTGCACATTCCGGCGTGGCTGTCGGTGGATTATCGCTCGGCGCATCAAGCTGCCGAGGCGGTGGCTGCTGCTGGCGGGCAAGTCTCAGCCGCCTATGCTCTGAATTATGAAGCGTGGACGAGCCATCCATCTCTGTTCGGCATCCCGATCATTTTTAATTTTCTTGCAGCGATAATCGTCGGCGTCGTCACGTGGATTTTGATCATCGGCATCAAAGAGTCGGCGCGCGTGAACAACATCATGGTTGTGATCAAAGTCGTCATTCTGCTTTTCTTCATCGGCGTCGGCGCGATGTATGTGAAGCCGGAGAATTGGTCGCCGTTCATGCCCAACGGTTTTGCCGGCGTGTGGACCGGCGCGAGTCTGATCTTTTTTTCATTCATCGGCTTCGATGCGATCTCCACTGCAGCGGAAGAATGCCGCAACCCGGGACGTGACATGCCCATCGGCATCATCGGCTCGTTGGTGATCTGCACGGTGATTTACATCGCAACGGCGGCGGTGCTTACCGGCATGCAACCCTGGCATACGCTTGGCGTCGCTGACCCGCTGGCTTCGGCATTTGCTGCGCTCGGTTTGGATTGGGCTGCCGGAGTCATCTCGCTCGGCGCAGTGATTTCGATGACTGCGGTGCTGCTGGTTTTTCAACTGGGCCAACCAAGAATTTTCTTCGCGATGTCGCGCGACGGTTTGCTGCCAAAGTATTTTGCCAAAGTCCACCCGAAATATCAAACGCCGCATGTAACGACGATCTGGACAGGCGTCGTCGTTGCGGCGATTGCCGGTGTGGCGAATATAAATGAGATCGTCGAGCTGACCAACATCGGAACGTTGTTCGCTTTCGTGCTCGTGTGCGCCGGCATCATCATCTTGCGCGTTACGGATCCGGAGCGCCATCGAGTTTTCAAAACTCCACTTGTTCCGATTGTTCCGCTACTCGGCATCGCGATGTGCATCTATCTTATGCTCGGCTTGCCGTGGGTGACCTGGGTTCGTTTTGGCTTGTGGCTGGCGGTGGGGTTGGTTTTTTATTTTGCTTATGGGTTTTGGAATAGCCGGTTGAGAAAAAAATGAGAGGGAGAGTGGGAGAGAGGGTGAGAGGGTGAGTGAGAGACGGGCTGTGCTCAAGAAGGGAGGAATTTTATGGCGGCGGAGAATAAATCAAAACGTATCGAATCTCACTTCGAGCTTGATGTTTACAAGTTGAGTTTCGAAACCGCAATGAAAATATTTGAACTGACGAAGAGCTTTCCGCGCGAGGAAAAATACTCGATGGTAGATCAAATGCGGCGATCATCGCGATCGGTTTGTGCGAATATCGCGGAGGTTTATCGCAAGCGAAGATACCCAGCGGCATTTGTCAGCAAACTGTCAGACGCTGATGGCGAAGCTGGCGAGACACAAGTGTGGCTTCAGTTCGCTATGAACTGTGGTTATCTAAAACCCGAAATCAAAGATGAGTTAACAAAGTGTTATGACTTCATCATGGGCAAATTAGTCAGGATGATGCAGCGACCGCAGGATTGGCAAGTGTGAACAGGAAGAGAGGGAGAGTGGGTGAGAGGGAGAGCGGGAGAAAAGATTGTTCACCCACTCACCCTCTCTTCCTCTCACCCCATCTCAAAACAAGAGGCACAATGTCCGAACAAAACCCCCAACTCCTCCGCGCTCTTGGCTTACGAGAGGGCATCGCCATTCACATGGGCGTCATCATCGGCTCTGGAATTTTTTTGGTGCCGGCGACGATTGCCGGACGGCTGCACGCCATGGGCCCGATCATGCTGGTGTGGATCGTCGCTGGAATGCTGACACTCTTTGGGGCGCTGTCGCTTGCCGAGTTGAGCGCCGTGTTGCCGCAGGCTGGTGGTCCGTATGTTTATCTGCGCAACAGCTTTGGACGTCTGTGGGCGTTTTTGTTTAGCTGGAATGATTTTTTCATCAACAAAGCCGGTTCAGCGGCGGCGATTGCCATCGGCTTCGCCACTTATCTTGGCTACTTCATCGATCCGATCAGCCCGCAGCATGCATTTTATCGAGATGAATGGTCGCTGCTGGGACATCCGATGGAGTTTGCTTTCGGCTGGAATCAAATCGTCGCGATGGCGGCGATTGCGTTGGTGACGTTCATCAATGTGCGCGGCGTGAAATTTAGCGGCTGGGTGATGAACATTTTCACGACCGCGAAAGTTGCGGCGCTGGTGGGGCTGATTCTCGCAGTAATTTTTTCTGGCAAAGGTAGCAGCGCAAATTTTCTTCCCTGGTGGCCAGAGAGCTGGAGCAGCGAGATGACCGCGGCATTCGGCCTCGCGATGATCTCCGCGCTGTGGGCATACGATGGTTGGATCGACGTAACTCTCACCGCCGGAGAGTTCAAAAACCCGCAGCGCAACGTGCCGCTGTCGCTGCTCATCGGCACTATCGCGATCATTGCGATTTACCTGAGCGCAAATCTTGCCTATGCCTATGCGATTCCGCTTGATGCCATGCAAGGCTCATCGCGCATCGCCGCGGACGTAGCGCAAGTGGTGTTGGGGCCGATCGGCGCCGCGCTCATCGTCTTTGGTATCATGTGTTCGACGTTCGGCTCGGCCAACGGCATGTTGCTCGCCGGCCCGCGCTCGCTTTATGCCGGCGGCGTCGATGGCACCTTCGCCAAAACTTTTGGCAAAGTTCATCCACAGTATCACAGCCCTTACGTGGCAATCATCACTCTCGGCGTGTGGGGCGCGATTCTGACGTTGAGCGGCACTTATGATCAGATCACTTCGTATGTCGTTTTCGGCTCGTGGGCGTTTTATGCAATGACTGCGGTCAGCGTCATCATCCTTCGCAAAAAAATGCCGGACGCCGAACGGCCTTATAAGGCGTGGGCTTATCCGTATGCGACGTTGCTCTTCGTTGGAATTGCCGGTTGGTTTGTTTATAACACTTTGGTTGAGGACACACGCAACGCGATCATCGGCATTGTGCTGCTGCTGATCTCGCTGCCGTTTTATTTTTATTGGACGAAAAAATGAAGTCGGACTTGGGTCGCGGGATTTACCATGCTTTGATGAATCGTGCTACCCAAGTCCGACTTCGCCAAGAAGAGATTTTTTTGTGTCCGTCGCCCAACATCTCAAAATAAAACTATCCGAATACGATAAATCCATCCGCACGTTCATCCCGAATTATGAGGAGATGCTGGATGAAGTGGCAAAAACAGCAAGCCTCGTTGGAAAACGCAAACCGACGATTCTTGATTTGGGAATAGGCACCGGCGGTCTCTCGGCGCGTTGCTTGGCGATTATGCCGCACGCCGATATTTATGGCATTGATGCCGATCCCGATATTCTCGAATTGGCCCGGCGACGACTTTCTCGAAAAATGCAAGGTCGCCTCGAGCTTACGCACGGGAGTTTTCTCGAAACGCTTTTTCCTCGATGCGATGCCATCGCCGCGACATTGGCTCTTCATCACGTCGCTTCGGTTAAAGCCAAGCAAAGGCTTTATGCCAAGTGCTTTCTCGCGTTGCGGTCTGGCGGCATCTTTGTAACAGGCGATTGTTTTTTGGCGGAGCACTCTCGCCTTACCCAACGTTACATGGAAAACTGGGAAGCGCACATGCGCCGAGCTTATACAACAACCGAGGTTAAAAACTTCTTGGCAGCGTGGAAAAAAGAAGACACGTATTTCCCATTACGAAAAGAAATACAAATGTTGAACGCGGTTGGATTTCATGTGGAGGTGGTGTGGCGACGCCCGCCTTTTGCCGTGGTGATGGGGTGGAAGAAATAGTAAACGGATTGAACTGATTTAGCGGATAAGCATTAGAAACACATCGCTAGTAAATTTAGCTTTGATCACTACGGAAAAATTTTCACCAAGCCAACCAGTCGCTTGAAGAGTTCAAAGTAAAAGTTTTCTGTGGGATTTCAATTCTGTGGGTAATCTTTTTGTTCTTATTTTATCCGTTCAATCTGTTCAACCCGCTTACATAACTAATTTGCCCTCACAAACAAAATCGGATACACGACTTTCACTTCGCCGCTGGCGATGGATTCGTAGCGCCAGCGCCGCATAGCCGAAAGAACCTCGCGCTCGAAATCCGCGTTGGTGAAATCGCTGTTCAACACCACGGCATTTTTTATCGTGCCGTCGGCATGAATCGTCACTTCGACTTCGAGCTTGCCGCCCATCGACGGATCGTTTTTCAAATACTTGTTGAAGATGTACTGCAATCGTCCCATGTTTTGCGTGAGCACTTGCCGCAGCGACTCTTCGCTGCGCGCGCCCAATGCCTCCTCGCCGCCGCTCACCCGCCCCAAGCTCTCGACATTGACTTTGCCGGTTTTGGTCAGCTTCACCGGTTCGACGGCGCCGTGGTCGCTTTGCAAAAGATCGTCGATGCCGCCGTTGCCGTTTCCTGCCAGCATCGCGCCCGCGTCCGGCTTCGCAGCAGCATTATTGCCTCGCGGCGTTTCTCGTCCGGTCGATAACGTGCGATTCGCGCTGGTAACTTCTTCCAATCCGGCTGCCAATTCCTCGCCGAGGACATAATTCACCAGTTCGTCTCCCTGCCTGCCCATGCCTGCCTCGCGAATGACTTCCAAGAGACCGAGATTGGCGGGGTTGGAATTGGAAGCGCCTGGCGGCGAAACCACGCCGGCCGGCGTCGAGAGCGCAATCGATGGCGGCGGCTCGAGGTCGGTGTATTTTGTAATGCGCACAACGCGCTCTGACGGTTGCTCGACTGGCGTCAAAGTATTGGTGATTAAAAGAAAGGAGAGCATCAGCACGATGTGCGCGGCGACGGCGATCAACCACGCCTCGAAGAGATATTGGCGCATGACTTTTTTAAGCTCGGGTGCGCCATAAGGAAAAATATCGATGATTGATTTGTACTCTGCAGATCTCATATGATGGGTGTCGCCTTGGTTTTCAATACAAAAGCATTTTACTGGAAATTTGTGGTGTCTTTAAAACAATTTGCCGTCGTTACCAGCGCAACTTCTCGCGCGATGGGCGCGCATTCTTTTTGAGGTCATCCCATTGCACCGGCCTGAAGATTTCCTTGAAAAAGGATCGGTCGATACTCAGGCCTTCGATAGTCGGATCGCTGCCTGGCAAAATGAACAAGGCTTGCGGCTTGGCAACGGTTCCCAGCACTTCGATCTTGTCGAGAAAAATGCGCGCGCTGGAGGTAGTGTCGCTAATAGCTGGCTCGGCAGTGATAATCGAATCCCGCGTTGCCGACTGCGTTGTTTTCACTTGATCTTTTGCCTGTGCGAATAACGGCGCGGAGGAAAACATCAATGCTATTAGACAGATAGTTGTTTTCATCGTGCTCTTCTTCTGATTCTACTCATACTCTTACTCGTACTCCTACTCTTACTCGCCTTTTTCTTCAGTGAAAATCAAAATCAAAAGCGAGTAAGAGTAAGAGAAAGAGTAGGAGTACGAGTATTCATGGATGTTAGCTTGTGTTAATTCGTGCTTTGCTCCACGCTTCCATTTGTGGAATGCCCAAGATCGCCGTTGGTCGCGACGCCAAGCTCGGCGGCCAATGCTTCAGCGCGCTGTTGGCTCTTTGTTACCCAATCATTTTGAACGTTATTTTCTTCCGCCATCTTCAGATTGGCGCGGTAAGTTTCCAGCGCGCGCTCTTTGAATGGCCGTACTTTTTGCAGAAGCGATTCTTCATACGTCGCCAGATCAGCTTCGGAGAGTCCATCGGGTCGGGGGGCAGCGGAGAACGCGCGTGCAAATTCCTCAAAGGATTCACCGATCTTATGCGTGGAAGCTGTCGCCCAGTCGGCGACTTGATAATCCGATGCTTCGCGATAAGCAGCGAGCACCTCGTTGAAGAGATCTTTTTTCTTTTTAAAATTGCGCTCGAAGGGCGGCTTTAATTCGAGCTTGCAATAATCTTGAAAGCGCATTTCGGCGAGCAGGAATTGCGCTTGCGCCGGGATATACTCATCGACCGCTTCTTCTTGTTTTATGAATGTGCGATAAGCGGCAATCGTTTGTTCCAAAGATTTCTTCGCCTCGGCAAATTGGCCTTGATAAAAATACAATTCGCCAAGCTTGCCCATCACTTCTAAAAGCTGCGCCACATCATCTTTGTAAGTTTGCGTGAAGCGACGATACGTGGTGATGGCGTTCACGGTATCTCTGGCGTTTTCATAACACTGTCCGGCCTGAAAAACCGCGCGCGCCGCATGCTTCGAAACCGGAAAATCGTTTGCCAACGCCAGATAATTTTGAACAGCATGCGGCCAGTTGCCTTGATCTTCGGCAAGCTGTCCGGCTTTCAAGAGCGCCAGCTCGGCGCCTTCGGCGGTTGGAAATTTTGCATAAAACTGTTCATAGACCGACATGGCGTACGCCTTGTCGTTTTTCATTTCAAAGAGAGCCGCAGCTTCGAGAAGCGAGCGCTTGGAAATTTCATCATCCTTGCTGGAACCGGCGAGCGCAACAAAAGCCTGCGCCGCAACCGAGTCTGCTCCGGCAGACTTCATTGCTTCGGCGACTTTGTAGGAACCGGATGCGATCATCTTATGCGCACGCTCCACGTGGCGCGTGGAATCCGGAAAATCGCTGATGATTTTGCGATACCATTTTTCCGACTCCTGATAATTCTCCTTTTGAAAAGTGGAGTTCGCCACCATGGTCAGCGCGTTGAGCGAGAATGGGTTCGGCGGCAGCTCGGTGGCGACCTTTAAATAAACCTGCCGCGACAATTCGAACTGCCCGACTTTGTAAAGCGTTTCGCCGTACTTCATCATCACTTCCGGCAGCTTCTCGCGTCGTTTCTCCATTTGTCCATCAGTGAGAAGTGCGAGGGAGTCAGCTTCTGGAGTTTTCATCGAAAGAGAAGCCGAGTCGCTGACAGCAGGAGTTTTGCTGTAGTCGCTGCACGCGTTGAGCAGCCTCGCATAAGACTTGTTCGGCAAACGAAGAATTTGCGTTATGCCGGTTCCCAGAAAGTCGGCGATTTGATACGTCAAGCTATCGACGGCTGCGGTCTGCTCAACTTCTTCAAGATTCGCGATGACGCGATTGTATGCGGATTCATCCGCGAATTCCGAAGCAGGAAAATTGATCACGACCTTGTGGTAAGCGTCAGCAGCGTCGGCAAAGGCTTTGATTTCAAAATAGCCATCGGCTTGATAGTATTGCACATTCGCCGCTGCCGGTGAGTTTGGAAATTTTTCGAGATAGTCGCCGTAGCGCGAGATGGCCAGCTTGTACTCGTTCTCATCGCCGCTCTTTTGCGCGCGAGCCTGCGCCTCGGTCGCCAGCGTGTACAATATTTCATCGGTCAACGTCAGCGCGACAATACGCGCTTCAACGGCGCCTGGGATGTTCTCATTTTTAAAAAAATGCGCAAGCCATGCGCTGCCGGAGCCATAGTTTTCCAACAGCGTCACGCGCGCCGCTTCGGCCTTCTCCGGACTTCCAGCCAGCAAATGATTGTCGACGATTCTGTTTTGCATCTGCGGCGCTTGCAAGTGCAACGGCCATCGTCGTAGCAATGTCTCCAGCGTCGAGGAAGATTCGTCGTAAGCGTTCCTGTCGCGATAGGTGTCGGCGAGCTTGAGAAAAATATCGACGAGATATTCGCGCTCTGTTGTTTTTCCATTTGCCGCAGGCGTGGCAGGTGGTAAGGCGCCGAGAGTCTCGATGAGAAATTTCTCTGCCTTGCGCGCGCCGCCAAATTCCGCAAAACTCTGGGCAATATACTCGATCGACTCTTTTCGCAAATCAATTTTAGTTGCGCCCAACGCCCTCGCATCCTTGACCGACGAGACTCTGTTGATGTCGTCGATCACATAGATGAACGTGCTGATCGCTTTGGCGTAGTCGTTGGTGTTGTAGTATGCCCATCCCAATTTGTACAGCGCCATGTTGAAGTAGGGATTATCCCACTTGTTGAAGAGCTTCGAGTAAGCGGCGATGGCGAGATCGTATTCGCGGTTGTCAAAATAAATTTCCCCGAGCCGGAAATAGCTTTCCAGCAGATATGCGCTTCGTGGATACTCCTGCACCAAACGTTCGAGATAAGCGCGCGCCATTTCTCCATTGCCGCTTTCGCTATGACACAAGGCGAGGCGATAAAGCACTTTGTCGAGAAATTGTGCGGTGGGGAATTTGACGAGAATTTGATCCGCGAGTGCAATGGTGTCGCTGAAGTCGATACGTGGCATCGGCGGCTCGGTCTTTTCTTCGACAGCCTCGAATCGCTTCAGAACAGCGTCGTAAGCCGCCATCGCCCTTTGATAAGCGATGGTTGAGCGCCGAACATACAACTCGCCAAGTTGGAACATCACCAGCGGCGTAAAATCGTGATTGGGATATTTTTTTAACAGCGTTTCGTTTTCGCCTATGGCTTGGGCAATGTCCTGCTTGGTGAAAGCGAGGTGGGATGGTGTTCCTGAGCTTGTCGAAGGACGCGCCAAACTATCTGGCGTGGTTTGCGCGAGTGCTTGATGCGTGAGCGCTATCAGGCCCGAAAGCACGAGATTGCGAATCCGCAAAGTAGAGAGTGCGAATGATGTGAAAAAAGATTTCATCTTGCCAACGATAACGCTGATCGATTTCTTTTTGAAGAAGAGCGAGAATGCATTGCCTCGTAAACCAGAGACAAGCGAACCTTTATTTGCCCTCGTAAACTTCAACGCTCTATGCCGCTCAACCCCTTCATGAAGAAGGCGCGCGTCTTGCCATACTCTGCATAAGCCCGCCAGTGCCGCCGCGATTCGATGCGCTCCAGCATCTTCCGCATGGTTTGAATCGTCGCGCTGAAACGTTCGAAGTTATCGCGCTCGACGACGATGCTCTCAAACAGCGTCTCGCGCTTGACGTTCAACCGCATGCGTTCTTCTTCAATATACTTCGGCACCTTGCCTTCGGTTTGTAGCGGAATCATGTCGATGAGTTTTGATTCCAGAAGCAGCAGGTTGATTTTCATCTTCTCGACAGCGGCCTCCTGCTGCAAAAGCCTAGTGTTGATCTCATCCACTCTCTCGGCCACGCCGTTGCTTTCTGGATAATTTTGCACGATGTAGTCGTATTCCGCCGTGGCAAAATCGAAGAAACCAAGCTCGAGATAAGCCTGCCCGAGGAGAAAATGCGCCTCCTCGCTATATTCCGTACCTTCAAATGCGCCGATCAGCGTATTTAATGTTGTGATCGCGGCTTGATAATCTTTCATCTTGATTGCTGCCCAACTGGCGGCGAGCAACGACTGCGGGTGATCCTCTTGGTCGGCGGTAATCTGGCGAAAATGGGAAATCGCCTCGCGATAGTAGTTCAGCTCATAATAAATGTAACCGAGCGTCAAATGCGTTTCCATCATGAGCTGATATCGCGACGGCTGAATTGGCGGCAACTTCAACAGCTTGCGAAAGGTCTCAACCGATTCGGTGATGCTTTTTTTTTTAACAAAGCCAATCCGGTCGTGTAAAGGCCATAGTCATAATGCTTGCTGCGCAACGATACTTTGCTCAGCATAGCAACGGTGCTGTCGTAGTTTTGCATTTGAAAATAAGCCATGCCTCCAAAGTAGTGCGCGCCGTCGATGATTTCTTCGTTTGCAAACCGCGAGGGAAACCCGTTATAGATTTTCAAGCTTTCATTGAGATCGCCGCTTTGATAATAAACCCGCTGCAAGCCGTGCAGCGCCTCCGCGAGGTGAGGGCTGTTTGGATATTTCGTCGCGAGGTAGCGGAACATCCGACTCGCGGAATCATACATGCGCATGTTGTACAGCGACTCGCCAAGATATATAAGCACGCCGTCGATTTCACTGAACGCAGGATAGAAGTCAAGAATGGTAATTAGCTCGCGCGCCGCTTTCCAGTAAGCCTCGGTTTTGTAGTACTTCATCGCGCCATCGTAAAGGCGCGAAGCGGCGCGTTCCATCTCGCGATCTTGAACGTCGTCGACGGGCGCTGCTTGCACAGTTGTTAGAACGACAGTCAGCGCCAGTGTTACAACAATCCTATTAGTCATTAAAGAGTTGAATCTTTGCAGAAAAAGCAAAGACTTTTGCAACGGATTACACGGATTACTCAGATTACAAAAAAAACGGTGTAACCCGCGTAATCTGTTGCTATTTGGTTCCGGCTTGGGAAAGTTCATTCGAATCATGGTGTCAAACTTACTGAGATTGATTATCGTCTTTTTTTTCTTTTTCATTCTGCTCTTTGTCATTTTCCAGAGCATCATTCATTCGCTCAATTTCAAGTTGTGCTTTCTGGCGTCTCGCTCTGATTTCTTCAAGCTCTTTGCGGCTCGACGGCGATTGACTCTCAGTGCGGGTTGGCACGCCCGGTTGCGGCCTTTTGCCAAAATTGAATTGATAATTCGCGCCGATGCTGAGCTTCCAGTCGGCGTAATCTTTTCCGTAAAACGTGCCAGGAATGTCCTTGCTGGAACTGAGATCGATGTCGGCGGCGATGTTGAAAGCCAAATTCCACGGGCCGAGCAGGGAGACGCCTTGGGTTAATCGCGAAGGGTTTTCACTGAAACGGAGCGCATCGAAGTGAATGAAGAGTTCTGCGGTGTACTCGATGAAGAAGATGAGCGTGCCAATCGGAAATTTTATTCCGGCGCCAAGGAGCGCTTGGTCTTGATCGTTTCGCAGAAGGATGTCGCGCACGTTGTGATCGATGTAACCGATGTTTGCATAGAACTTCAACGGCACTATCGGAAAGCTCTCGGTCATATCGAACGTCAACAGCGCCTGCGCGCCGAGAGCAACCTTGCCCGACGAATACGGCTCGAAGGGCACATTGTGCTCGCCAGCCGTTGGGAAAATAAGAAAACCGCGCACGCCGGTCAAGACATTGTTTGAAGAGAACGGCAATTGATATTTGATGCCGACCTGCGTATCGCCTGGCGGGCTCCAAATGCGCCTTTGATCGCTTTGATAGGGTACGATCTGCGCGGTCAATTCCGTGCGCTTGCCGAGCGCATAGGTCAATCCAATCGAAAAAGTGTAATCCTTTCCCAGGCTCGACGATTGCGGGTTGTTATTTGTGAGGAACGTTTGAAAGTAGGAGTTGACATGAAATCTGGAGCCAGCAAGCGGCTCGGCAGACGAAACTCGCAACAGCCCTCTGCCGCCATAGATCGCGGTTTGGACGAATGCCGGTGACGCGCTCAATCCGAAAAGAAAAATTGCAATTAGAGTTGACTTCATTCCCATCTCACCCGTGTACTAATAACGCCAAAGTATATTGGCGGCAACGTGACCAGGAAATTAAACCCGCCCCGGCCAAATCTACAGAAGATGAATACCCAGATGCAGTGCGAGATGCAGATGATCGGCAAAGGCAGAGCGCCAATCGAAGACAGGGGCGGGTAGTGCGGCTCGGTTCCACGTCCTTCACATTGATAAGAAGGAGCGAGAGAAAACATTTTGTTGATTGACGAGCAAAACTGTTTAATTCTTAACAAGTTTCATGCCAGTTTAAAATCATCGAAGCCCAAGATACGTCATCAGAATCTCTCTGTAAAGTTAAATAAAAACAATTTTAGATTTTTTTCGAGTGAATAAAGCGCGAGATTTTCAGCGCTCGTGTTGCCTCAGCTTGAGACAGTAGGTAATATTGTGATGCGGTTTTGTAATTTGGAATAATTGCCGAAACAACTTCGGTTCTGATGCCGATGCCATTCTGTATTATTGTACCGGCTTAAGAGTCGTCTGGTTAATATGAGCACAATGCGCGTTTATGAATCTTGCAAAAGAATAGGCGATCAGGCAACCATGAAGGTTGTCTCATTCGATCGTTGGATATTCTCCGGCCTTCCGTCCGTTTTGTGGTGCTCAATCGTCTAAATCAAAAAGCCGATTTCTGTTTAAATAACTAACCGGTTGAATAGAAAGTTCGTGTGGAGGAATGGTCGCATGGGACGCGTTAGCGACGCAAAGGAAAGATTGATTGAAACTGCTCAGTTTCTTTTTTTGCAAAGCAGCTATGACGCGACAACAGTGGAAAAGATTTGTGCTCGCGCCAAAGTCAACAAAGGCAGCTTCTATTACTTTTTTCCTTCAAAGCATGAATTGTTGTTGACGGTGATTGACAAAGATTGGGAATTCCTGAAAGAAGTTTTGTACGAGCCGGCTTTTGCCGTTGACTTATCGCCCTTGCAACGTATCGAACGCCTATTTCAAAGGCTTTACACCATCCAGTGCGACGCGATGGCGAAGCTTGGACACATCGTCGGCTGCCCCATCAGCAACCTCGGCATGGAAATGGCGATACAAGACGAAGCTGTCCGGGAAAAAGTGGAGACGATATTCGATGAGATTCAACTTTATTTTGAAAGAGCTCTGCAAGACGCGCAACACAAGGGACAGCTTGCAACGAATGTCGACATTCAGGGTCTCGCCGAGATGCTTCTGGCTTATTTTCAGGGATCGTTGTTAGTGGCAAAAACCGGAAATAGCTCGCACGTCATTCTACGGCTGGCGCAAGGCGCCATGCGCTTGGTTGGGCAGAATGCGCCGCCATCAGGGAGTTCTGCGAACGATACGTCGCAACCAAGGCCATGATCAATTTACTGCTTGTGCCGCAATAATTTTTTGTTTTTTATTAACTGACTGCTCAACTAAAAAAACAGCTCTGCTTTGTGTCGATTGAACGTTCGATTTTGTGATCGTGTCTTAGATGACAAGAATCGAATGGAACACTCTCCCTGTAAAGAAGTTTACATTCTGAGTTTGTCCGCCGACGGAGGTGTTTTAGCATGACAGAAAAATATGAAAGCATCAGGGTGGAAGAATTTCAAAAGCAATTTCTTCTGATCCATGCCAAATTGAAATCCTATCTATTCCGGATTACCGCCAACAAGCGGGATGCCGAGGATTTGGCGCAAGACACCTACGTCAAGGCCATCAAGAATCTTCCCGGTTTTTCCGGGAAAGCAACCCTCAAGACTTGGGTGTTTACGATTGCCACCAACCTTGCCAAGGATAATTTTCGAGCCCGGCGCCGGTGGCGCGAGGACACGCAAGATCGCTGCCGGGAAAATACTCAGGCCTCGCCGGTGAAGGTCGCTAAAATGCGCGACATTGTGAATCACTCCCCTGCAGAAAAATATGAATTCAAAGAGCACATCGACTACTGTTTTACTTGCATTGCCAAAACCCTGGAGACCGAACAGCAATTGGCGCTGATCCTGAAAGAAGTTTGTGACTTCAAGATTTCAGAGATCATGGAAATTCTCGATCTCAGCGAGGGCAAAGTCAAACACGCGCTCGCCGAGGCGCGCAATACGATGTCGGACATTTTCGACCGGCGTTGCGAGCTGGTGAACAAAAATGGCGCATGCTATCAATGCTCGGAGATCAACGGCTTTGTCAATCCCAAGCAAGCGGCGCGAGAAAAGCTGATGCAGATAAAAATGTACAGCGAAGCTCAAAACGGCGCTTCCAAAGATCGCCTGCTTGACTTGCGCGCAGAACTGGTGAAGAGTATCGATCCGCTCGCCGCCCCCGGCGCTGAATTACATGCTTATCTGCTCGAACGGATGGTCGAAACCGTTGAGTGACTGGCTCGCAAGAACGATCAAACGCCGCATCGCTTCGAAAAAAATAAATGGCCAGCACACGAGCCTCATCTGGAGTTTACGATTCGAAAATGTGCTATTGTCGATTTTTAACAGAACGCCCGCCTTTCATTACAACGGCGATTTGAATCCCACCATCCATGAGTTGATTGCTGAGTTGAAAACGCAATCATAGAAAACTTCCTGCTCCTTCCTTGCGCCGGCCGTTTTCCTTCCCTGCTTCGTCTAAAAAATAACGAATCAAAATCTTTCATCGCCGATTGATTTCATGAGCTGGCAGGAAAACGAGCTGATGCTGGCTGAATTGGATTTGCGGATCGATAATAACTCGGCTTCGGCTTTGTCCGGGGTCAATGCCGTAAGAGCCTCGCATGGGATTGGCGCATTGGCAACCATCGATCTGAACGGGCTGATCACCGAGCGGGACAAAGAGTTGTTCGTCACCGGCATTCGCCTGGCTGACCAAAGGCGGTTTGGAATCTTCCACCTTCCAGCCGGGCGCTGGCAGTTTTTGCCAATCACCGATGACGAGAGAAACAACAATCCGAATTTCTAATCAACAACCCTCCTACTCATGACTGCACAAATGTTTCGTTTTCACAAGGAGCATTTGTGCTTCTATTGAAGAAGATGCGAACTGACCCGAATCAGCATGATTGCGCTTCTCGAAAAGGTAATCGCCGCCCAGGGCGGAATGGAACGTTGGCAGTCTTTTCAAACCATCATCGCTCGCCTTTCCTTCGGTGGACTGGCCTTCGCGTCGAGGTTCAAACGCGCCGGGCTGCGCGAAAGGCGAATCGAGATCTCGACTCGAATGCCGAGAGCGGTGTTCCATGATTTTCCCGGCTCTACCGGGCGCGGGATTTTCACACCCGATTGCGTCTGGATAGAATCGGCGACTGGGGAAAAAATTGCCGAGCGTGGTTCACCTCGCGCCGCCTTTCGCTCGTTGCGTCGTTCTCTCTGGTGGGACGATTTGGACTTGCTCTATTTTGTGGGTTACGCAGCATGGAATTATTTCACCACGCCGTTCCTGCTTGCGGTGGACGGCGTTGAGACCAAAGAGGTCGAGCCTTGGCAAGAAGGCAGCGAGGTCTGGCGGCGATTGGCGGTTCGATTCCCGGAAACCATCCCCACCCATTGTCGCGATCAGATTTTCTATTTCAACAGCCGCTTCCATTTGCGACGTCTCGACTACGATCCCGAAATCTTTGCCTCGTGGGCAAGGGCGGCGCACTACTGTTCAAATCATACCACATTCGATGGCCTGCTCGTTCCCACCAAGCGAAAAGTCGTGCCGCGCGCGCCGAATGGTCACTCGCGGCCATGGCCGACGCTAGTCTGGATTGAGGTGAAAGACGTTGCGTTCAAATGACCGTGGTTATGATGCACGTCTTTTTAGCTTCACTTCTTCGATGGCGCTTCAATTTTCAAACTCAATCAACCCGCCCGCCCCGTCCGTTTTAATCGGCATAATCGTCTAAAAGAAAACTCGAAGTTTGCCCGATCGTCCTAACCATTTTTGAAAAAAGGAATCAGTATGTGTAAGCGTTTCAAAATCATTAGAGCGGGTTTGCTTGGTATTACTTTGTTTTTGCCGATTGCCATGCTCGCCCAGAATGCGAAAGTTCATGAGTTCCCGACGGCGAAGCCGGAAGCCCTGGGTTTCTCGGAAGCAAAGTTGAAGAAGATGCAGCAAGACATGCAACGTTACGTGGATGAACGCAAACTGGCAGGGATCGTAACGTTGGTGGCTCGCCAGGGTAAAGTCGTTCATGCCGAAAAATATGGCATGCAGGAAATAGAGAATGAACGCCCGATTCAGCTCAACACTATCTTTCGCATGGCTTCCATGACGAAGCCGCTCACCAGCGTGGCGGTGATGATGCTTTACGAACAAGGCCGCCTTAAGCTGGATGATCCGGTGAGCAAGTTCATTCCCGCTTTCGCGGAAACAAAAGTCTACGCCACAGCCGGCAAGCTCGCGCAGTTGGATCGTCCAATCACGATCAAAGATTTGTTGATGCATACCAGCGGCATCACAGCAAGCGCATTCGGCAACTCGCCGGTCCATGTTATGTATCGCGAAGCTGATTTGGGAAGCGCGCCGACTCTCGATGATTTCGTCTCGCGCCTGGCATCGTTGCCGCTGCTGCATCAGCCAGGGGGGAGTTGGAGCTACGGGTTGAGCACAGATGTTTTGGCGAGAGTTGTTGAAGTAGTTTCGGGAATACCGTTTGATCGGTTTCTCGTCCGGCAAGTCATTGAGCCGCTCAAGATGTACGATACCGATTTTATGGTGCCGAAGGAGAAGCGGGGGCGTTTTGCTGCGTTGTATAAAACAGAGAATACGGATGGCTTGAAGCTGGTTGAGGCGCCCACCGCCAGCGAATTTGTCAAGCCGCCCAAATTTCCACGAGGCAATACCGGCATCGTTTCTACGGCACTCGATTATTTTCGATTTGCGCAAATGCTGTTGAACGGCGGTGAGCTTGACGACGCTCGATTGCTGAAACGGGAGAGTGTAGCATTAATGACGCGAAATCACTTGCCGGAGAATTTAATCCCCTTGCGCGTCGGCCCGGCTGAATTCACCAACAATGGCTTTGGGCTTGGATTTAGCGTGGTGGTGAATCAGAAAACTGTGGCTGCAATAAACAGCAACGGATTTTGGTGGAATCGCGGCACGCCGCCAGTGGGTTCATATTGGTGGGTCGGCGCGTATCAAACTTACTTTTGGATCGATCCGCAAAATGAAATCGTCGGAGTGTTCATGGCGCAATCAACCGACGTGATGAAATATCCGTTCATGCAAGAATTTCACACGCTGGTTTATGAGGCATTTGGGAATGGCCAGTTGAATGATTGATCCGCCGTAAGACATTTGCATGAATTTCCCGAAATCGAGCACGGTATCGGCGAGAGACGATCATTAACCGGTCTGCTCCTGGTTCACTTCAAGGTCTGCGAGATAAGGGCTTGAAATCGTCGAAGCTTTCTCATCTTTCCACGCTGCATTAATCCCAAAGGCTAGAACCACGCCGCCGATCGCATCCAGCGAAAAATGATAGCCGATCGTAATCACGGAAAGCGTCAACGCGGCAATTAGAATTCCCGCCAGCCAGGCGATCTTGCGATAGCGGCGTTGCAAGACAAAAAACATCGCCCAGGCCACGGCGACGTGCGAGCTTGGGAAGGCGGCGCCATGCACCGAACCGAATCTTTGAATATCGCGCACGAGGTTCGTAAAGAATCCGCCTTCGATCAGAAGCGCGCCATTTGCAGGCAAGAAGGCATGGTGCGGTCCGCGCGCCGGCGACAACATGAAGATAATATAACAGGCATACATCGTCAGGCACAACTGATTGCAGGCATTAATCAGCTCTTGAGGATAATTTTTTTTGTAAACCAGAAAAAGCGTTCCGGGAATGAGAAGATAGTAGCTCCAGTACGCGAAGGCGAGAAACTCGATGGCAAATGGAGAAAGATGCGTCGCCGTCCATTGTTGTGTTTGCATCCCGAAAATCCAATAGTCAAATTTGATGAGCAGCGGCTCCATCCAGTATGGAAAAAGCACGGTGGAAAGCTGGGTGAACTCCGCGAAAATCACGGTGAACAAAAGCAGCGGGTAGAAATCGTGAAAGACCCGCAACGTTCCGAAACGGTCGCCATAGTGAGCAAGCGCAAGGACGATAAAGATCGCTGCCGCATGCACGAGGCTGATGCGCTGCGCTGCCGCGGGCGGCTGCGGCGAGATGGCAAGAAAAATCAGAACAAGAAAGAGGTAGCCGACGGTGAGTCGATCATAAATTCGCAGGCGTCGAAAAATGCTCATCATGGGTTTTGATTGTGAATCGATTAATGTTTTAACTCTTACTCCTACTCTTGCTCGCTTTTAGCTTTTGATCACAAAAATCAACTGCAAGTAAGAGTGCGAGTAGGAGTAAGAGCAAAAGCAAAAATGAATAAGAAAGCTTATCGCAGATCAAGCTCCTTCATCAACCGGCTCAAGTACGTTCTTTGAATGTCGAGAATCTTCGCCGCGGCCGATTGATTGTTCTCATGCTCCGCGAGCGTTTTCTTGATGAAATCCGCTTTAAAGCGATTTACCGCATCATTCAACGACAAGCCAATCGGAATCTGCTCGGCCTTCCTCGTCAAAGGCGGCAACAACTCCGGGGATAGGGTTTCGGCTTTGCTCAGAACCACCGCCCGTTCGATCACATTCGCCAGCTCGCGAGCGTTTCCCGGCCACGAGTAGGCGCGCAGCAGCGCCATGGCATCTGGAGAAATGTGATGGATGCGTTTGTTTATTATCCTGGAAAACTTTTCGAGAAAGTGATTGCATAGCTCCTCGAAATCATCGAGGCGGTCGCGCAGCGGCGGCATTTCGATTTGAATGACATTCAATCGATAGTACAAATCTTCGCGAAAAAGCTTGGCCTCGACTTCTTCCTGCAAATTGCGATTCGTTGCGGCAATAAGCCGGGCATTCACTTTTCGATTTTTGTTGCCGCCGACGCGGAGGAATTCACCGTGTTCGACAAACTGCAAGAGCTTGGCCTGCAAGCCGGGACTCAGCTCACCGACTTCATCGAGAAAGAGCGTGCCGTTATCCGACAGCTCGACGCGGCCCCGCTTTTCGCGCACTGCGCCGGTGAAAGCGCCTTTTTCATGGCCGAACAAATCACTTTCGAGCAACTGTTCCGAAAGCGCATTGCAATTCACTTGAATCATCGGACGGTGGGCGCGTTCGCTGTAGCTGTGAATAGCCTGCGCCATGAGCTGTTTGCCGGTGCCGCTTTCGCCGGTAATCAAAACCGTCGTTTTCGTGGGCGCTATCTGCTTCGCCAGATCCATCAAGGCGGCCATCTTCACACTGCGGCCGATTACCATCTGCAAATTATCCGCGACGGATTGCTTGAGGTAACTGGCATCGTTTGCGGTCTGCTGCTGCGCGAGGATTTTTTTTACGATCTTGACGATGTAACTGCCATCTGCGGGTTTTGGAATAAATTCTTCGGCCCCTTGCTTGATGGCTTCAACGGCAAGTTGGATGCTTGCGTGCGCCGTCAACACCAGCACCGGTAGGTCGGGTTGCGTCTCTTTGATTTTTTGCAGGGCAGTCAAGCCGTCCATGTCCGGCATGATCATATCCAGCAAGACGAGATCAGGCTCGTGTTGCGCGACAAGCTGAACCGCTTCGACGCCGGTTTCGCCTTCGATGATTTCATATCCGGCATGGCGTAAACGGTCGCCCAAAAACTGGCGCTGTGCCTTGTCGTCATCGGCGATTAAAATCTGCTCAGGCATGTGTATGCATCTCGTTTGCCGCAACGGCGGCGGTCTTTGCGAGCGGCACCGTGAAGATGAATTTACAGCCCGCGCCCGGCGCACTCTCCACGATGATATATCCGCCCTGGCATTCCACCAAATTTTTGACGATGCTCAACCCGAGTCCAAGTCCGCGGCCTGGAGATTTCTTTTTTTCTGAAAATTTTCCGAAACGCTCAAAAACATGCGGCACATTTTCCAGCGCAATGCCCGGCCCGTTGTCGGCGACTATTACCTGTAAATTCTTTCCCTCTTCTTCGCGTCTCACAGACAAGGTTACGATTGTCCCGGTTGCCGTATGTTTGATGGCGTTGTCGAGCAGGTTCTCCAGAATCTCGCGTAAGGCATCGTGGTCGGCAAGCACCGTCAAGCTCGCCTCGGCGCAATCGAGTCTGATCCGGACTTTTTTTTCTGCAGCCAGCGGCTCAAAGATCGTGACCACGGATTGTATGTGCGCGAGCAGGTCAGCCGGCTGAAGGTGGAGCGGCACTTCGCCGGATTCAATGTGCGCCACGTTAAGAAGATTTCCAATCATGCGCAAGAGGTGATTGGAGCTTTCCAAGAGATGTCCGTAGTATTCGCGCGCCTTAATGCTGGGTTCACCGGCCATGCCGTCTTGCAGATTTTCCAGCGACCATTTGATGGCAGTGAGCGGCGAGCGCAGCTCGTGCGAGAGGTGGGAGACGAAGGTATTTTTTAATTCGTTGAGCGCCGCCAGTTTATCCTTTTCCGCCTGAACCAGAACCATGTCCTGCGCCAGCCAGATGTTTTCGATTTCCATGGCCGCATTGCCGCACATCGCGAAAAGCAATTCAAGATCCTCGGAGACGTAATACGCGCCGGATTTTTTCCTGCCGCAGAGCAGCACGCCGCAGAGTTTTTTCTTGCCGAGGAGGGGAAGGGCGAGCAGCGGCAGCGCGTTCTCCTGTCCGGGCGGGGCGGAGAGGATGCCGCAGGCGGCGAAGCTCTCACTCAGAGGCGTCTTTACATGCGGCCGCGACGAAGCGGCGACGGATGCTTGAATGCTTTTGACTATTTCATCGGGATACTCGAATGTCGAAAGCGAATGGAGTTGGGTTTCCCTCTGCGGAGGAAAAGCGATTGTTGCAAGGTGTTGAATGCCGATGATCGCGTCGGCTTCGCTCAATAAGATTTCGATGATGCGCTGCGGATCAACCACCTCGGCTATCGCGGCGCGAAAGCGCCCGAGCGCCTGGCGATAGTCGTAACGAATTCGATAAAAAGTGCGGTCGACGATTTTCTGCACCTTGTTGCGCAAGGGGCCGAAGGCGATGGCGGCGACCAGCGTCGCAAAGATTGAAATCGTCGTGCTTGACAGTTGAAAGTACGAATGCAACGTGGCGCTGCTGAAGCCCACCAAACCGAGATAAAGCGCGATGACCCCGGCCGTCGAAGAAAAATAAACCAGGCTGCGATTGATGACGAGATTCACATCCAGCGCTTGATGGCGGATGATGGAAATCGCGAAGCTGATGGGAATGAGCATCAGAAAGAAGGCGGTGAGCGCATCGCTGAAAATCGGCGGCTTGGCGAAGAGAATCGGCAGAGTGTAGAGAAAGAAAAAAGGAGAAGCACCGATGCTCAATCCCCAGAAAATCCACCGCAATTGATCGCGCGCTTGTAGGGCGGCGGCGGAGCTGCTTTTGCGGGCGCGCCGGTAAGAGATGAAAAACAAACTCACCGCCAGCACGAACATGACGATGATGAAAACTCTAAAAAACAGATAAGATCGATCGAACTCCAGATAATCGCTTTCTTTCATCGTCGCGAAGGCGATGCGATATTTTTCGATCATGACCATACTGAGCACAACCGCCGGCGCATAGAACAGCAAAGGCCAGGGCGCACGCCCCAAAACCGGATGTGATTGCGGAAAACGCGCGGCGAGATGCAACATCAGCGGCGGCACAAGCGGATAGATGATGAGATAAGCATAGGGCACAACCATGCCAAGTTGAAAAGGAGGGCTTTCAAACGGGGCGCCCGGCCAAACAGCCGCAATCGCGAAGGCAGCCGCCTGACTGCCCAGAAAGAAAACTCGTGCGCCGGCGCCGGTGCCTTTGATCATCACCAGCAGGCCGATGAGCCAAAAGAAAAAACCCGCCAGCGCCGTCGTCCAAAATTCCACGACGCCGTATTCGCGCTGCAAAATAACGGGCAACGAAATGATCGATGCTTCACGCTGAAGCGTAACCATCAACTCATCGCCGATCCGGCGCTGCTCGACATAAAAATGCATGGCTTCAACATATGACAGATTCTTATTGTCGATCGCCAGCAGCATATCACCGATTCGCAAGCCGTATCGTTCGCCGGAGCCGCCATGCCAAACTTCGGTGATCTGCGGACCGGCGGCGGTTTGGCTGAGGCCGATTCTAAGGCCGGGGCGTTCGAGCACGCGCCAACAGGCCAGAAAAATTAGTACGAGGGCGATTGCAGATATCGCATAGAGGGCAAACTGTTCAAATTGGATTTTGAATTCATTGCCCAGCGGCTCAGAATTTTTTGGACGTTCAAGTGACACGGTAGTGATTTGAGATAAGTGCCCTGAGTTCTTTCAATACATCAAGTGGGGAAATCGATCTCGCTTATGGCGATTAATCGAACAAACTCAGGATATAATTTCTGAGAGTTCGATTTTACGCGGAGTCACTGAGCCCACGGAGAAAAGCACTGTTTGAAAAAAAAAGTTTTTTCCGTGCGTCTCCGCTTTTCTCCATTTCTCCGTGTTAAAATAAGCGCGGGAAGACTTCTGAATTTTGTTCTCATATTTGTCATAATCGGAAAGCCGTTTAAGATTACTTCAAGAACGGCTCGGAAAGCGGGTCGAAATCGAAAGTTGTTAGCTCGGATAGTTTTCTAAGTCGGCAAGAAGTATCCCAAAATCTTCGGCGGAAATATAGCCGCGACCTTTCTTAAAAACAAGACATTTCTCCGGCAGCATCTATTACCAGCTTTTCGCTTGACTTTTGTTGGATAGTTCCATAAAATCTGACGCGTTTTTGGTTTTGTTCTTTCGCGAGCGTGTGATTGTAAAGACCGCCCATACTTTCAGGAGCCATAGGATATGAAAAAAGTCAGCGGAATTCTTCTTGCCGGCGTAATGTTTGTGATGATTGCCAAACCGGCTGCCGCCCAGTTGCACTTCTCGGCGATCAAACTGGGATATTTGAACCCCAAGGATACCAAAGCCGGATTTATTATCGGCACGGAGATATCCGATCAAATTGATGAGTCGGTGTCTCTGGGACTGGCGGTCAATCTCTTCCGCAAAACTTTTACGGCAGAGACGGAAGTTGCCGAGTTTAATTTCGAGAGCGGCGTGCGTGAGACAACGATTCAGAGAGAATTGGAGTTCAGCACGACGTTTCTGCCGATCATGGGGCAAGCTACCGTGCACATTCCATCGTCCGGCAATCTTGGTTGGTACGTCGGCGGCGGTTTGGGCTATGAGTTCTTGTGGAATAATGAAAAGAATTTTAATCCTCCGCAGACTTCAGATCGCCGCTTCTACAAGGGCTTTGCATGGTTGTTGGATGCCGGACTGCGTTACCGCGTCGGCAGCCGGTCATCGCTGTTGTTCGAGGCTTTCTATCACAACTCTTCGGTGAAGCGCAACAAGACGAACAGCCCTGCCGGACTGCCGGTGTGGAGCGAGGTCGATCTTTCCGGCCTTGGATTTCGTTTTGGCTTGGGCTTTGGCGATTGGTGAGAGATTTTTATTTCCGTTAATTGAGACGCGTCCGCAGTCGTTCCAAACAAGGATGAACGATGGACTATTACGGTCAGCGCTACGAGTTGGGATTGATCCGGAGGTGGGGCCCGGCTGTCAAATTCCTGATTCTTACGAATACGGGAATTTTTCTGCTCCAGCAGATTGCCGGGTCGGCAAATGAAACCATCGTGGCCTATCTCGGGCTGGCGCCACAATTTTTTATCTCGCATCTGGCGATCTGGCAGCTCGTGACCTATATGTTCTTGCATGGCGGGATTTGGCATCTGCTATTTAACATGCTTTTTCTCTACATGTTCGGCGTCGAGTTGGAGGATCATTGGGGGACGAGAGAATTTGTGAAGTATTATTTTCTGTGCGGCATCGGCGCCGGCTTTTTTCATTTGCTGCTCTCTTTGGGCGACACCGCGCCGGTGGTTGGCGCTTCAGGCGCGATTTACGGTTTGATCGCCGCATTCGGGTTGCTCTTTCCAAACCGCGTGTTGACGCTGCTGCTGTTTTTCGTCCTGCCCATACAGATAGTGGTCAAGTATTTTGTGTTGATCTTTTTTGTGGGCATGACGTTGTATTACATCCTTTTCGAGCGACAGGGAGTTGTCTCGCATTTTGCGCACTTGGGCGGTATGATTGTCGGCTTTGCCTATCTGAAGCTGGACTGGCGTCTCTCGGGGGTTGGAAAGTGGTTCCGGCGCCAATCGATCAACCGCCGGATGAAAATTGAAAGAGCCGATCGCCAACGGGAAGAACAACTGCGCGACAGCGTCGATGCCATCTTGGACAAAATCAACGAAGTCGGCTACGAAAAACTTACTGATGAAGAAAAACGCATTCTTACGCAAGCCAGCCGGAACCTTAAATCTCGTTCCCAAGTCTCAGACCGGCATGGCGAAGCCTAATTCTCTCTTTCGCCTATTCGTCGTAGGGCGTATTTGCCCGGTGCTCTCCAATCTCTTTCTCTGTAAATTGCCAATTGTTAATAATCGGTGGCCGGTTTCGAAGGCCAAATGCCGAACAGCGCAAACCGCGCTGCCGATTTTTTTTGCAAGCATGATTTTTTTTCTTACCGCTCTTTTCTTGTTTGCCTACGATAATTCTTCGCTCTTCGCTCAATCTGATTCTGCAAAAGCCTGGGCCGATTGGCCGGTGGTGAAGCTTCCCGACTCGGGAGATTTTGAATTCGTCGCCATTGCCGAGCTTGCCGAGCGTCTCGATCTACGCACCTACTACAGCGAGAAGGCGCGTAAAGTCATCCTCTACGTCGGCGAGAGCGAGGTCAAAGTCACTGCCATGAATCCCTACGTGCAGGTGGCCGATCGCATGGTGCAAATGCCTCTGGAAACCCGGCTGCAGGATGACGACATTCTTGTGCCGCTGCCGTTTTTTCTGGACTTGATTCGTCCGCTGACGAACGGCAAAATATCCGATGCAGCGAAGAGCGCTGCAACGCCGCGCCCGGCGAATCGCGCCGCCAACATCTCCAGCATCCTTCTCGAAGAGAAGGCCAACGGCACATTGATTCGCATTGCCACCAGTAGACCATTTGCGCGAAAACATATTACGACTCGCCTTAGTCGCGGCTGGCTGTATCTCGACATTTTTGGCGGACGGCTTGATAACATGACCATGAGCAACGCCAAGCCAACCGGCATTGTGCGCCGGGTAAGTGCAACCCAGTCCGGCTCTTTGGCGCAAGTCTCCCTCCAGCTCAAGCAAGACATCGAGCAGAACAAGATCGGCATCAGCGGCCAAGACGCCGAGATTCTAATCTCTTTGCCCAACGGCATGCCGCTTTCCGCCGACTTCCTTAAAACGCTGGAAGATGAGCGTAAGAAGTGGCTGATTGATACGATCATTTTGGATGCCGGCCATGGCGGCGCCGACCCCGGCGCTATCGGCCCGAGCGGAACGAATGAAAAAGACATTACCCTGGAACTTGCCAAGCGAGTCAAGAAGCTGATCGAAAAGAATCTCGACGTGCGGGTGGTGATGACCCGCGACGGCGACAAAAAATTGGCGTTGAAGGATCGCACCGCGCTGGCCAACAGCGAACAGGGAAAGCTGTTCATCAGCATTCATTGCAACTCGAACCGCAGCCAAAAGATGACGGGCTTCACCACCTACATTCTCGGTTTGGCAAAAACCGAAGAAGCGCTGGAGTCCTCCCGCCGCGAGAATGCGGTGATCAACTACGAAGCTGACAGCAGCGCGTATGCGCACCTGAAAGAGGAAGGCTTTATTCTCAACATGCTGGCGCAAAATTCTTACATGCGCGAAAGCGAGGAGCTTGCCGCGCTTGTTCAGGGCGAGATGGACAACAAACTCTCAATTCCAAACCGCGGCGTCAAGCAGGCCGGCTTTTATGTGTTGATCGGCGCTTCGATGCCGTGCATTCTTGTTGAAACCGCATTCATCTCCAATCAGAAGGAAGAAAAACTCTTGCGTTCCGATGACTTCCAGGAAAAAGTCGCGGAAGCGATCTTCGAGAGCATCAAAAAATTCAAAGACAAGTATGAATGGGGTATATGATAAGGCAAATCGAGAGTAGCATAACTTCCGATTTTCCAGATGTTTTAGAAAGCGACCGAATATCTTTTAATAACTTGTAATTCTTTGCTTGACAAAGCAATAATTTTTGGGTAGATTTTCGGGCAATTTGAACCCCGACCGGCGCATGATGATAATGTCACTCTCGCGCCACCAAGTTGAAACATGCCGCCTGTATCTTTGACTGTAGCATCGTTCGTCTTTCTGGGAAGGGAGGACATGGCAAGAATTATGCGGAGTGTGGCCGGAGATGGATGGATTGCTATGCCATCAAAGTTTCTAAGGAATCGGTGGCGGTTCAACGCTGCGCAGGAGCCGGCGACGCCATGAATCGTTCTCCACATTTTCCCGCACGCGCGCAGATTTTTGTCTCACCGTCTTTCTTCTTTCCCATCGCTGTTACTTTCGTTTTGAAGTCAAATCATTTCTCATTCACCAAATCATTAAGGGAGGGTTGTATGCGATTACGCTTTACGAGTTTTCTGACCGCCCTGCTCGTGCTGCTGGTGGCCTTGCCGCTCCTTGCGCAAGATCAAGGCACAGTGCAGGGTAAGGTAACCGATGCCAGTAGCCGCAACGCATTGCCGGGCGCCAACGTGCAGGTGGAAGGCACGTCGCTTGGCGCGGCATCGGATGCGAATGGTAATTACACCATTGGCAATGTGCCGGTCGGCACGTACGTGGTCAAGGTCAGCTACGTTGGCTATGTGACGCAGACCAGGACCGTCACCGTGGCGGCGGGAACGAACCAGATGAATTTCGCCCTCACGCAAACGGTTATTGAGGGGCAGGAAGTCATCGTCGAAGTGAACCGCGCCCGCGAGCGTGAAACCCCGGTGGCGTTCACCGATGTCAAATCGCAAGACATCAACGAAGTCATGCACGGCCAAGATGCGCCGCTATTGACAACTGGAACGCCGGGAGTCTATGCATTCTCAACGGACGGCGTCGGCAATGGCGAGGCGAAGTTGTATATTCGCGGTTTCGATCAAAACTACGTGCAGGTGTTAATCAACGGCGTGCCGACCAACGATCCGGAATCCAACTCGGTTTATTGGTCAAACTGGGGTTCGGTCTCGGCCGCCGCCGCCAACATTCAAGTGCAGCGTGGCGCCGGTTCATCGCTCTATGGCGCCGGTTCTTTTGGCGGGTCTTTCAATATTGTGACGCAGGACGCCCCGGCAACTTCATATTACGGATTGACTGGAAATATTGGAGACCCGAGAAACACCATGTTCGGTGTCAATTACCGTTCGGGGTTGCTTGGCGACCGGGTCGCAATCGCTGTAGATTTGGCTCGTAAAATCGGCGACGGCAGCAGAACTGGCGGTATTTATAAAGGGGTGAATTATTACCTGTCAGGCTCCTGGTATATGAATGAGAAACAGAGCCTGAAATTTGTGCTGCACGGCGCGCCGCAGGAACACTCCTATTCTTTCAGCACTGGCGTGGAGTTCTTCAAGAAATTTGGATTTGACGCAAATCCAGCGCCTTATCTTGCCAGATCCGCTGTGGCACAATTGCCGAATTCCGGAAGCGGGCTGCCGAATTTCGGCTTGCTCGATGGCAAGCGAGAAGTGCTCAATGATAAATTCGTCGCTTTGTCCCACAACCATTTTCATAAGCCGCAGTTGGAGTTGCATTATAACTACGACATCAGCCAGCGTACTGCTTGGCGCGCCACTTTCTTCTATTCAAAGGGAAGCGGAGGCGGTTCGAGCTTGAACGCAGCGTCAGGCACTGCCGCTACTGATGCAAGACGCGATCCGGATGGCGTGCTGCGCGATGCAGCTTTCATCCGCGACACTTACCTGCTGAACGCTTACCAACGCGACAGCTTCTCGCTGCATCGTCAGTTTGGGTTGCTCACCAGTATCGACACGCAGTGGGGCAACACAGCGAAATTGACTTTTGGCGGTGAGTTTCGTTCATGGTTCGCTGACCATCCGGGATTTTTTACCAATCTTTATGGCAAAACCTCCATCACTGACCGGCAATACGGTTTTCGCAATGCCGCGGGTGGCCCGGTTGCAGGTAGCTTCCGCCGCAGAAATTACGAAGGCGACTTATCCCATAAGAGCGATACCGGCAATCCCTTTGACTGGGACCTGGATGAGGCCGTTGCCAATGACCCGACCTTCCGCGCTCAGTACCGCAATTATGAAGGTAGGACACCGCAATTCACTCTTTTCGGCAGCTCCAATTGGCGGCTGACCGACAAGCTGAATGCCTTGACCACTTTGCAGTATGTGTGGTACGAGTATGAGATCACGGAAAACATGCCGAGCGAGAATGCCATCGGCGTTAAGTTGCCGCTCGCTTCCGGCATTACCAAAGAAGGCCCGGATGGCGGAGGCAAGTTCTACATGCAAGACGCCACCGTGGCCGGCCAATATTACGAGTTCCAGCTTGTTCAAGACACGCGCAGCCGCGGCTTCTTCCAGCCCAAAGGCGGCTTAAACTACAATATTAGTGACAACCTCAACGTGTTCGGCAGCTTTGCGCACGTGGAGCGTTTCGTGAACCTTGGGGTTTATTACAACCAGGGCCTGATCAACCCCAAGGCTGAAGACGAAAAATCCAACCAGTTCGAAGTTGGTATGGGATGGCGGTCAGAATCCTTGTCGGCAAAACTGAATCTCTATAACACCATCTGGCAAAACAAAACCGCCCGTATCAGCAATCCTGAACTGGCTGGCGCGCCGGGTTTCGATCGCAATGGTAACCGTGACGAGCTTGTCGGCGAATCGACCCATCGCGGCATAGAAGTTGAGATGAATTACAATCTCAGCAGACTCGTACCGATAAACGGACTCACCCTGCGCGGTGCATTCACGCTGATGGATAACAAATGGACGGATGTACTGGAATCTGTGAAGGTCAAATCTACACTGACCGGCTTGCGCGAAGATACCAACCTCAACGGCGCGCTTGATGCCGGCGAAGACACGAACGGCAACGGTACACTCCAGGAAGATCGTCGTGTATTCAACAGCGCGTCCACGCTTCTGAATGCAAATGGCCAACGTGATGCCATTTACTTCGAAGAGCTTCAGGACACTCACGTCGCCAATCAGCCGCAAACTGCCGTTTCACTCGGCCTGAATTATCGCCATGGCAGCGGTTTCTTTGCAAGCGTTGACATGAATTACTATACGCGCGACTTCTTGGTAGACGGTGATGGTTACCGCGTTGTTGATGGCGCATTCAACGCCGCAAGGGCGTTTGTGCCTTCGAAGTTCAGCACGGAAACGCCTTCTCGCACGGTGTTTGATTTTAGCGCCGGCCAGCGTTTCGATCTCGGTGGTTTGAAAGTCAATGCAACCGCGCAAGTGCTCAACATTTTCGACAAAGAGTATTTCGCCGGCTCCGATTCCTTCGGGTTCCTGCCCGGCGCGCTTCGCACGTTCCGTTTCAATCTGAGCACCGGTTTCTAAGGATTTTGCATTGTTCGGTTTTTTCAAGGCCAACCCCGCTGTTGCGGGGTTGGCCTTTTTTATTGTGGTGAAGTCGGACTTTCGCTCACGGTTTGGCGAATTTCTGAAAGCGGTCGCTCGAAAGCCCGACTTCACTTGAGTGAGAAATAAAAAAGCTCCGATGGATTTCCACGGAGCCTTGTTATTTTTTGTTCAGGTCAAGCTTGCGATTTGAAATTTATTTTTTGGTTTCTTGTTGCGGTGCCGATGGCCAGGCGAAGATGTCCTTTACGTCGATGGAAAATGAAGGCAGAAGCTCAGGGCACGTGAGGGTGCCGGTTATCCAGATGCGTTCTTTTTGAGTGACTACCATGACGCCTTTTTGATACGGATCGACAATCCAAACGATGCGACTGCCGTTTTCCAGATAGAGCGCCGCTTTCTCGAACAAATCAGTCCACCGATCATCGCGCGAAACAATTTCTATGGCGAGATCCGGCGCTCTGCTGCCGTATCTTTCTTTCTTCAGATTTTCATTTAAAATTACCGACAGGTCGGGCATGCGTCCTTCGTACGGATTGTCCGCCCAAAGGCGAAGCATAAACTCCGGGCGCACAACCCCGATCTGGTTAGCATCGAAATAAACGAATAACTTCCCGCAAAGCCGTCCTTGCGCATCAGCATGTTGTTCATCCGGCATCTTGAATACCATCCTTCCCTGAATGAGTTCAAATAGCCGTCCTTCGGCCAACTTGTTGGCCTGATCGAAAGACAACTTCGATGTTGGCTGCGCAGGCTTCAGCGGAGTCTTTTTTTCTGTGGCAAGCGGTTCTTCTTCGAGGATGGCTTGCTCTTCAACGATGGTAGCCATCGGCTTTCCTCTCAAAATTGGTCGGAGTGAAATGTGTTTACCGCTCTCGTTCTATCTGCCCTGAAATATAGCAAAAGACGCATGCCAATACAACTACTGTTTTTTGGCTAGGACGGGTCCAAGCGCCGGGCATTTGCAGGAAGAGCCTCTCCATCTTCTCCATCTGTTTACTATTTTTGGTAAAGAGATTAAATGGATTGTTGCTGCTGTTAAAATCCCGGCTAAGAAAATTCCGGATTATCCCGTTTCAGGCGTTGATAGGAGGGGAGATCGTCTACATCATACCACGTGGGCAAAAGATGAACGCGGAGATTTAAATGGCCGGCGCGTTCCAAGGTTTGAGATAATACTTCCGAGCTGCTCCAGGCAATTTCCTCAAAAAGCTTCCGATGAATTTCCTTCATGCCGATCAAATAATATCCTCCATCTTCCGCCGGCCCGAGGACAATATCGTGCGATTCTAACGCACGGTTTGCTTCTTCCAAATAATCCAATGGCAAATTCGGACTGTCGGTGCCGATGATGATGAGTTTTTTGTGGCCATCCGCAAACACATGCCGTGCCGCGGCAACGAGCCGCTCGCCAAGATCGGTCGAATCGATCTGTGCGAACAAAGCATATTCACCAGGAAATTTCTCCCGGAAGCCCGTCATCATTTCCGCCGGCGCCATGGTCACGAAGATTTGCTGCGCGCCGGAGCTTTTGCTTGTTTCCAAGATCGTGCGCACGAATTTTTCATATAATAAGGCGGCTTCATCCATGCCCAGACTCGCAGCCAATCTTGTTTTAACTTTTCCCGGTTCTGGGTATTTAGCAAAAATCAGAAGCGCAAAAGGATGGACAGCGGAGATAAGAGGCCAGAGGGAGGTCGATTGCTGATTACTGTTCACTGTTTACTGATCACGGATTACTGGTTACTGCACCGGAGCTATCACCTGCAACGCCTGCGGCAAAATGGAAATATTCAACGTGCCGTTGACGCTGTCAGGCTCTCCGTCAACATGAAAAATTAAAGGCGCGTCGCCTTCGATGACGATATCGGTGCTCTGGTAATACTGGATGAGCGACCTCTGATCGATCGTCCCATTGAAAAGGCTTGGCACGTGGCGTAGGATGTTCATCTTGTTGGAATCTGTAACGACGCAGATATCGAGCTGACCGTCATCGCAAAGCGCATGCGGCGCGATCATTGCGCCGTTGCCGTATTGGCAGGTGTTGGCAACAGTCACGAGAAATGGCGTGAGCGTGAGTGTCTGCCCGTCAAAGCGGAGTTGCACCTCGCGAGGCTGATAGCTCATCAACTGCTTGATGCCAAGATAAAAGTAAGGCAGCGGCCCACGCATGGAAGTCTCGTCGAACAATTTGCCGACGGCGGCATCGAAGCCCACGCCGGTCACCACGAAGAAGTTGCGATGGCCGGCGCGCCCGACGTCGATACGGCGGCGGTGGCTGTTACAAATCACCCTGATCGCGTCCTCGGTGTTCATCGGAATGCCAACGCTGCGCGCCAGGCCATTGCCAGAGCCGAGCGGGATAATGCCCAGCGCCGTGCCGCTGCCCACCAACCCGGAGGCGACCTCGTTTACGGTACCGTCGCCGCCCACGGCCACGGCGATGTCGAAACCCTCGCGCACAGCGGCAGAGGCAATGTTCTTGGCATCGCCGCGACACGAGGTGATTTCGATGGCCGCGTCAAATTCCGTCGAGAGCTTCTGCAGACGCTCGATGACGAACTGTTTATCGCGGCGAAAACCGGCAATGGGGTTGATGATAAATTTTACTTTTCTCATCTTCTGGATGGCGGGTTATTGTTTTTCAATATGGCAAAATATAAGAAGATTCGAGAATTTGTCAAAAGCCTTTTATGGGTTTGCCTAATAGTTGAGCATCGGCGGTTTGTAATGCGGCAGCTTTGTCGCGCTGCAACGCCCGCATATCGAGCAGCAATACCAACCCGCCGATGACGGCGCCGATGATCGTTGTGGCCAATCGCCAGAGAACGGCGTAAATCAACAACAACGATTCCGGAAGGAGTTTGCCCATGAGCCAAACCGAGGAAAGCTCGGCCACGCCGGAAGCGCCCGGCGTCGGCGCGAAATAGATGAGAAGAAGCTGGAGAATTTGCAAACCGATAAAGACGCCAAATGGCGCCGTTTGTCCCAATGAGCGCACGATGGCATAACCCATCACATATTTGTTGAAAAAGAGCGCCAACGTCACGATCACCGTCGCAAGGAGGCCCCATTTATTTTGGCGAAGTATGCCGTTGAAGCCCGCGCCAAAGCGGTGAGCTTCTACTTCGAGCTTGTTGAACACACGCGCGGAGAACGACAAAATTTTTTCGCTGCGAATCGGGACAAGCCCGAACAACTTTTTAATGAGGAGCAAGCCGAACTTGGGAAAGAGCAGCACCAAGAGCACGCCGCCGGTGACGCCGCCAACGACGACAAAACCGGTTTTGAGAATCGGCGCGAAATTTTCTCCGAACAAATCCGGCGGCAACAAGGCGTTGGCGACGACGCTTGAGATGAGAAAGAAAATCAGGGTTGCTCCGAAGTTCACGAGCGAAATGAGCACCCCATCGCCGAGGCTGGCGCCGCAGCGCCACAGAATATAAAGCTGCGCCGGGCCGCCGCCGGTTTGAAACGGCGTCGCCGCGCCCATGAAAATATTCGCCCAGTTCGAGCGCATGCAATTCCACAACGAAACGTAGGGGAGAATTTTGCCGTCGAAGAACAGACGATAGCGCAGCCCGCCTAAGAAATAATCCACGGCGAGCAGCGGCGGTAGCATGAAGACAAAACGCCATTCGAGCCGGCTGAGAACCACCTCCAAGTCGACCGGGCGTTTCCACCACATGCTAAGCGCTGCGCCAATCACCGAAAAAATAATAAAGCCTTGCACACCGCGCGCGATGACTTTTGTCGAGGGCAGCAGAGGCTTTTCAGCAGAGTGGTTCGCCATCGGTATTGTCCAACGTAGGTTTGCCCGACCATTTGAGAATCGTATTGAACACATCCGCGGTGCGCGCCGCCCGAGGATCCCAACCGGTTTGATTATAAAGGAACGGCACCAGCATGTGCTCGCGTTGCAGCGAGCCGTGCGAGCTGTGATGCTCGGGCCATTCATAAGCCTCGCGCAGGTCGTAGCCTTTTTTCGAAACCACCACGAAGTCGCCGCTTCGGGAGCACGAGAACAATTGTTCGATCTGCACCAGCGCGTCTGGATATTCGGAATCGAACGTGGCGGCCAAGGCTTGCCGGCGGTTCAGCGGCTTTTCGATGCGGCCCAATCCAAAAGGATCGCCATGCTTGGGAACATAACACAATCCTTCCGGCCGCCGGATGATCGTCGCTCGACCGCGTGCGGCGCCGATTTCAAACTGATCGATCGCGCTGCGCCAAGTGATGAAGTCAACTTCTTCGCGCCCAAGTAGTTCACCCCATACGCCGCTCAGGAGATTTTTGATTTCATCGCCAAAGAGCGGCGCGCCGCTGTGGCCGTTCAAACAATAAACGTGCCCGACTGCATTGCCGGAAATCATCACCGACATGACCGGATTCTTTTTCCAGATGATCGGATAAAACATGGTTTTGAATCCGCGATGCTGCAGAAAAAGCGCAAGATCAAGATGCGTGTGTGTTGCCGTCAAACCGTGATCGGAGATGATGATCAACAGCGTTTCATCCCATCGCTTCAGGCGGTTGAGTTTTTCCACGACCTGCCCGATGCTGAAATCGACGTAGCGGTAAGCCGTGATGGTTTTTTCATGGCGTGGATCGTGCAAGTGCGAGTTCGAATCGACGCCGGGGAAAACGGCGAAAATGAAATCCGGGTTTTCGTCGAGTGCCCGCATGAGGTGAAAGTGGGAGGCGTCATCGACCGGTTGCCACTTGTCGGTCAGATGGGCTTGCAGATACAGGAACGGTTTGGTTTTGGCAGTCAAATCGTGGCCCTTCGGCAAGCCGCGCGTGATCATCGAGAAGATATTGAACGGGCGTTTGTAAAGTTCATGCAGCGTCGGACGGTCTTTGGGCAAATCGTCGTTGAACCACGGCGCTTCGATGCCGTTGTAGCTGCGAAAACGATTCCTGCTCCACAACGTTCGATGATACTCGGCCTTGTCCAGCCAGCGAATGCCGGGGATGTTGACGGTACCGGGAAAACATCCCGTCAAGAAGGGTAAATAGGCCGGGCCGGTGGTGGAGGGAAAACATGAGGAGGCCAACCGGAACGTACCGTGGCCGAGAATTTTTTTTTGAATATTGGGCAGATCGCCGGAGTCCAACAATTCGCGCATGACATCCGGACGCGCGCCGTCGACGAGATAAATTATCGCAAGAGGATTCTTCAAATGCGCACCCAAAGCTTGAGACGGCAAATCGGGTTAACTTTTATATTACTGCCTTCCCCATTTTTGCTCGAACGCTTTTCTTTTCGAATCGCCTCGTAGACTTGATTCTTCCGCAGTTTCGACTTTCAGCACTTTCAACAAGTCCAACCGATTTCGCAGCGCAATCCCGTGCTGTTTTTTGTCGATCAGTCTCTCGGTGATTATTCTACGCGATTCAAGATCATTCTTCGTTCCGTTCAACTTTTCGATCCATTCAGGAGGTATGCTATCGACGATCTCGCGAATGCGCTCATCGGGAATTTCTTTCAGGCTCTTGATGAAGCCGTAAGGGTCGAGATTTTGGCTGTAGAATGGGTGGAGCTTGAGACATTTCAGAATCACATGCTCGCGATACGGTTCGCGAATGATCGAGCTTCGAATCGCCAGCGAAGACGAATAATCCAGGCACCAAAGCTTGTCGTTATGAATAATCATGTTGGCGTTGATATCGGTACGGTCTACGTTGAGGAGAAACACATCGAAAAGAAAAATTCGGTGCTTCAAAAAGCCATCGATGCGTTGCGCGTATCTTGTGTTGTAGCTTGCGGCGTCCGGCACATACGCTGTTCCCAAATTGATTCCAACACTTTTCTCCAATAATTCTTTGGTCTCCGGATCGCCAGCCTGTTCAGCAATGGTTGCATCGATGTTCACTAAGACAGGTTGCAGGATGGGAATTTGCAATAACTCGCCAAACTTGCTCGCCACCCATTCGACGACGTTTGCAAGCACGCCATCTCCTGCGCCGTTCAATTTGACGACGTAGCTGTTGCTATCGTCTCCGCCAATCAGCAATGGCAGGGATGAGCCTTTGCGGAGTTCTTTGTAGAAGTGAAGAGCGTTTATCAAGACATCCCGTTCGGTTAGAAATTAGAATACGATTTTATTCGAGTGGCTGTTTCGACACAGCGGAAAGTTGCTTAGTGCTTGGTTCATACCGCTTAGACGATTGAATTGATGATGAATTGTGTTTCTTCTTTTGACGGGACGAGGCTTGGCCTGGGGAATGCGAAAAAATTCATTCAGCTATTCAGCTTACCCGTTAAGATATTTTAGCGGATTGTCGTGCGCCGTCTTCCAGAAAAGCGCCTCACCAAGCTCAGCCCGAAGCCGCAGGGATAACTGTCGTTCGGAAAACTTTTCTTGTTCGATCATATAATAATCCGAGCCGAAGAGGGTTTTATCCTGTATTCGTTGATCGCTCAAAAATACTTTTAGGACGGGTGTGTACCGCTCGAATTTGAATATTGTGTATGAAATATCGGTAAAGAGGTTTGGGTAGTTTCCACTTTTAATCATGGTAGAAATTTGACTGAGCCAGTCCATTTTTTCAAGAGGCGTCGAGTCGTCAATCCAGTTTTTATTGAGATAGCTTTCCCATTCACTTCCGCCCCCAAAGTGAGCCAGGCATAATCTCAGTTTTTTGAATTTATCCAAAACTGATCGGTATCGATGAGGAGCCGTTGTGACCTCAATGTGTTGATCATCAAAATTCTTACCTTTGACTCCTCCTCTTGAACAGTGTGTCATGATAGGCAGGTTGTGTTCGTTCGCAAACTCATAGATTGGCATGACGATCGGATCAGCCGCATCATACCCCAAGGGAGGGTAGAGCTTAATGCCCTTGAATCCATCTCGATGAAACCTTTCGATAAAATCTAAGGGTTTTGGGCCGGCGAGTGTTGAGCCGCTTCGAGGATCAATGTGGATAAAGGGAATTACTTGATTGGGGTATTCTTCAGCCAACTTTTTTAATTCCTCGTGTTGCTCGATGATGGATTGCCTTGGATTTCCTCGTTGCATGCCGCGCAAATCCATTGGGAGAATGACGAACTTTGTGTCCAGCGGGTATCTTCCCCTCACTATTTCGAAAATCTCCTTTTGCGTCTTGAAAGCCGCAATTGCGATAAAGTTCGCATAACGGTTTGGCAAATCACGAGATGACCAGGGCCATAGAGATCTGAGAAGCCATACTAACGGCACTCTTGTCAAACGATTTCGTGAAAGGAAATTGAATGGAAACGGCGGAAATCTCGACGGTACACTTTGCTGAGTAAACGTGTGAATATGACAATTGATGATCTGAGGCATATGAACGATTCCTGTAGATTCGCTTTAGACGTAATGGCGAAAAAGTCGAGCTCGTGTAGCGGTTGTTAGATGAATGATATGTTCGTCCATTCCACATCAGGTTCCAATAAATATAGAAGGTATTGAAACAAAATGTGGCGTCGATGAAGCTATGAAAGCAATCGCCTCCCAAAATCGACGGCGGGAATATAATATTCTGAATGGAGATGAACAAGAAAATTTTTGAGTCAATGCGATGAAAATGGCAATCGTTAGATACGATGGATTGAAAAGCCTGGCAGGAAAAACTGCTCACTGAAAACTGCCAACCGATTACTGAAATCACCCAATCTTCGCCAGCCACGGAAACCAGCGGGCGAGCGCGCCGCTGAGCACGGTGAACATGTTGAAGATCATCAACACGCCGACGACGATGAGGAAGCCGCCGCTCACTATTTCCACGGTACGAAAGTGTTTCTTGATGCGGTTCATGGTCTGCAAGAGCTTTGCAGTCGCAGCGGCAGTAAGGAGGAAGGGAAGGCCGAGGCCGAGAGAATAAACTGCAAGCAATAAGATGCCTTGCGTCACGCTGTCTTGGCTGCCGGCAATGGCGAGAATCGCGCCGAGGATGGGGCCGATGCACGGCGTCCAGCCGAAGCCGAACGCCAGTCCGACGGTGAACGTGCCGAGCAGGGTGGTGGGTTTGGCGCTGTTTTGAAAGCGCGCTTCATAATTGAGAAACGGAATGCGAATCAACCCGACGACATGAAGCCCGAAGACGATCAAGATCACGCCGGCGATTTGGCTCAACAATCCCAAGTTGGTGATGAGAAAATTGCCGATTGTGGTTGCGGTTGCGCCGAGTAGAACGAACACCGTGGAAAATCCGAGTACGAAAACGAGCGCTGAAAAGAATATTTTCCTGGAGGCGCTGCTGCGCTTCACTTCGTCACACAAGTCTTCGATTGACACGCCGGAGATGAATGAAATATAACCCGGAACCAGAGGCAAGACACAAGGCGAGATAAAAGAAAGGATGCCTGCAAACAGCGCCGCTAAATACGTAACGTTCTGTTCCATTCAACTCTCAAATAACGGTGTATTCAGTAACTTCAACCAGATGCTGCGTTGGGAAGATGTGGCCTTTGACGATGATGCGGCGGTGCATCAGATGGCCGACCGAGGATAGCTCGCTGCCTTTGGAGGTTTGTAGAATGTTCCAAAAGTGCCCGTCCTTGCAGCGCAACCCCAACCGGTGATTATCATCGTGCACGTAAGGCGTTTTACTGATGTTGAGCAGCTCACAATCAATGCAGACGACTTCGCCTTCCATCTGGGCGTTCATCAGCAGCGCAAGAGGCTCCTCTGCCGTGTTGTTTGTGAACATCGTCTTACCGCCCCAGAAGGCGAGAATTGCCGAAAGCCCGATTACGACGACGACACTGGCGAATGCGGGAAGCGGCTGAAATTCGAAAAGCCGTTGCACCAGTGCGCCAAAAGAAAAGCCTTCGGGTTGGCGTTCAACCGCGCGCATGATTCGCGCCCGCACATCATGCGGCGGGGCCTGCCGCAGCTCCGGGTTGCTTAACACGGCCTTCACCGCGCGCTGGGTATTCTCTTTGTCGCGACAATCGGGACAACGCTCCAGATGCGCGGCGATGTCTTCGAGCGCCGCAGCGCCGATCTCGCCATCGACGAAACCGGAGAGCTTGTCGCTAATTTCTTCGCAAGTAGATTTCATAAAATTTTACAAGATGAAAATCAGAAGTTGACATGCCTTCTCATGTCTTTTTGATGTAGCCTTCCCGCCGGGCAAACTCGGCGAGGTGTGTTTGCAATTGTTGGCGTGCGCGCGCGAGTCGCGACATCACCGTGCCGATCGGCTTGCCGATGATGTCGGCGATTTCTTTGTAAGAAAAGCCTTCTATGTCGCAGAGCAAAACCACGGCGCGAAAGTCATACGAAAGTTTGTCGAGCGCATCGCGAATCTCGTCTTCGAAGAGATCGCGATAGAGCTTTTCGTCGTAATGTGTTTCGTACTTCTCATCGCGGCTTTTGCTTTTATCTCCCTGGGAGAATTCAACTTTGCTGAAATCCTGACGTTGCGGCTCACGAATTTTCTGGCGGTAGCGATTGATGTATGTGTTCGTGAGGATTTTGAAAATCCACGCCTTGAAATTCGTGCCCTCTTCAAACTTGTCAAAAAATCTGAAGGCGCGCAGATAAACGTCTTGCAGCAAGTCTTCGGCATCAAGAACGTTTCGCGTCATGCGGAGCGCCGTATTGTACAGCGCGTCCATGTGCGCAAAGGCTATCTTCTCGAACGCCCTTCGGTTCTGCTCCGCAGTTTTGTATTTTCCCGGCATGTTCGACTTATTTTTTCCGCTGTTTTAGGATGCCGAAAGAATACAATAACCCCGATCAAAAGTCAAGGTGGAAGTTTATTGCGGAGCACTCTTTTTGATGACAAAGATCAATTTGGATTCCAAAAAATTTTTTCTGAAAGGTGCTCATGCCTGAGCGATCGCTCCATTGTGGCGATCATAAGAGTTTGTTCAATGCCTCTTCGAGTGTTTGACGATTAATCATGCCAACGAAGCGGTGTTGCACGGCCCCATTTTTGTCGATGATGAAAGTCGTCGGCAAGCCGCGGGCGCCGTACTTGAACCCGAGCTCCGGCGAGCCCAGCAGGACGGGATAATTGATCGGTATTTGATTCAAGAAGGGAGGCACGACCTCTTCAGCGTTCTGGTCGACGGAGACGCCGAGAAATTCCACACCGCGATTTTTGTAGAATTCATAGGCGGCATTAAAATCCGGTATTTCGTGCCGGCACGGGCCGCACCAGGTCGCCCACAAGTTCAGAACGACGATTTTTTTGCCTTCAAAACTTTGCAATCTTACTTGCCGCCCGGTGAGGTCGGAGAGTGTGAAGTCGGGCAACTTGTTCGAAGCGCTTTCCGCCGCCTTCTCACTGCAACCATTCAAAAGAGTCGAGATGATTGCGACAAAGACGAATCCGTAAAATTTGCTTGATGACTTCATTTTTTTCATTCCTTTTCGTGATGCCAGTATGTTTAACACAATGCTTGGATGCAAAATTCCCGCTCAAAGCTGCGACTCATCCACCCAATGTGTGATGCGCCACTTGCCGTCGAGGTTACGCTGCATGGAGAGCAGGGCGTGGCCGATGACCGAAAAACTAAGATCGAAGTTGCTCAGCTTCAAATTAAAGTCGCGAG
>Ga0247727_10001912_pt1 | contig 48292 bp, 37 predicted proteins | sample WisWelCaveWW1625_FD_202498 | JGI IMG/M metagenome (GOLD analysis project Ga0247727, IMG submission 202498) | Biofilm microbial communities from Wishing Well Cave, Virginia, United States - WW16-25 | ecosystem: Environmental > Aquatic > Deep subsurface > Groundwater > Cave microbial mat | place...
ACGCAGCTGCCGGATCCGTGCAGCACGTCGCAGTGGAAGCCGCAGGCCCCGCAGTTGTCCGGATCCGTGTCCATGTCGACGTCCTCGTCGACCACGCCGTCGCAGTCGTCGTCACGGGCGTTGCAGACCGAGTCGTCGTCGGCCGGGACGGCAAGGCACGAGTACTCGCAGCCGTTGCTGGTGTCGCCGTCGATGTCGTACCAGCCGATGTCGCAGGAATCGAAGACGCAGGCTCCGTCCTCGCAGTGCGCGAAGGAGTGCGCCATCTCCTCGAGACAGTTGTTCCCGCAGGCGCCGCAGTTCCCGGTGTTGGTGTCGAGGTCGAATCCCTCGTCGATTCCGTCCACGCAGTTGTCGTCCACGCCGTTGCACAGCTCGGGCGCGAACGGGTCGCAGCCGTCGGGCAGGATGTTCGCGTCGCCGGCGTCCGGTCCTGCGTCGCCGTCCGAATCCGCGTCGCTGTCCGCGTCGGTGTCCGAATCCGCGTCGGCGTCCGTGTCGGTGTCGGCGTCGCCGTCGGCCGGTGAGCACTCCCCGAAGCAGTACGGATCGACGGCACATCCGGCGGATGCCGAGGCGAACCCCAGCAGAAGGAGGGCCCGGATCATCGGGCCCTCCTGCGGACGACCACGACGAGCCCGAGGAGCAGGGCCCACAGCGGCGGTCCCGCCCCCTCGCCTCCGCCCGACGGCACGCTGCAGACGCAGCCGCCTCCGCCCGTCGCGAGGCCCCTGCGGTCCGGATCGGTCGCGTCGGTGTCCGCGTCAGCATCCACGTCCGTGTCGGCGTCGGCGTCCGCGTCCGAATCCGTTCCACCGTCGTCCCGCGAGCAGATTCCCTCGTCGCACTCGTAGCCCTCGGGGCACTCGGTCACGTTGCAAGGATCGTCGATGCAATCGCCGGTCAGGGGGTCGCAGACGCGGCCCACCGGACAGGCGCGATCGCACAGGTCCGGCTGGCACTCGCCCGTGTCGGGGTTGCACCAGCTGTCCCGGCCGCACTCCCGGTCCGCGCAGAGGTCGGGGACGCAGTCGCCGTCCACGCAGCGCTCGCCGCTTCCGCAGTCGACGTCGTCGCAGAACCGGACGCAGTCGCCGTCGCTGCAGTACTCGTCTTCCAGGCAGCTGACGCCCGCGCAGGGGGCCGGCGCGCAGAGGCCGTCGACGCACGCCTCGTCCTCGGCGCAGTCCTCGGGGAAGTTGTAGCAGTCGTTCGGCGCGCACCGCCCGCCGGCGTCGCTGTCGCAGCGCAGGGGGTCCTCGCAGATGATCCCGGCGCACGGATCCGCGCACGCTCCGGTCGAGGGGTCGCAGACGGCCGGCTCCTCGCACTTCACGTCCGCGCAGCGGTCGCCGAGGCAGAAGTACTCGAACTCACCGCACGGGGGATCCGAGCTCTCCTGGCAGCACACGCCGTCGCCGTTCAGATCCTCGCACGCGCAGTCGAGGCCCGCCGGACACGAGAACTCCACGCTCGGATCGCAGGGCGAGCGGCACGAGCAGTCGATGCACGCGCCGCCGGGGCAGATGTCCGGATCCTCGTCCACCTCGCCGTCGCAGTCCTCGTCGTCGCAGTCGCAGGTCTCGTCCGCGGGCCCACGGCCCCCGACGCACAGGATCTCACCGTCCACGCACTCGAGGCTGCCGGGCTCGCAATTGCCCTCCTCGATGCCGCAGGGGTCGCCGAGGCCGAGCCCTTCGTCCGTCAGTCCGTCGCAGTCGTTGTCGAGCCCGTCGCAGATCTCGCCCACGGGGCCGACTCCGCCGACGCAGTCCTCCACGCCGTCCACGCACTCGATGGCACCGGGCTCGCACTCGCCGACGTCCGAACCGCAGGGCGCTCCGATCGGGATGCCCTCGTCCACCGCGCCGTCGCAGTCGTTGTCGAGGCCGTCGCAGATCTCCTCGCTCGGCCCGACCTCGTCGATGCACAGCAGTTCCCCGCCGATGCAGTCCAGCGTGCCGGGCTCGCACTCGCCCTCGTCCGTGCCGCACTCCGCGCCGCCTCCGGGGTTGCCTTCGTCGATGAGCCCGTCGCAGTCGTTGTCGCGGTTGTCGCAGACCTCGGCCTCGGGCCCCACCTCGCCGATGCACACGATCTCCCCGCCGAGGCACTGCTCGACGCCGAGCTCGCACTCGCCCTCGTCCGTCAGGCCGCAGTCGCCTCCGCCCTCGGGGTTGCCCTCGTCGATGAGGTCGTCGCAGTCGTTGTCGAGCCCGTCGCACACCTCCGGGGACGGCCCGACGTCGTCGCAGACGAGCTCCCCTCCGATGCACTCGTAGGCTCCCTCGACGCACTCGCCGACGTCCGATCCGCAGGGCGCGCCGCCGCCGGGGTTCCCGTCGTCGTCGACCCCGTCGCAGTCGTTGTCGAGCCCGTCGCAGATCTCCGCGACCGGACCGATCTCGCCCACGCAAACGCCCCAGGCGCCCGCCGTGCACCGCTGGCTGCCACCCTGGCACTCGCCGACGTCGGAGCCGCAAGCGCGGACCTGGCCGTCGACGACGCCGTTGCAGTCGTCGTCGAGGTTGTTGCACAGCTCGCCGATGGGATCGATCCCGGAGCACTCCCCGGGGACGAATCCTGCCCCTTCGTCCCAGCCCCAAACGCCGGCGCGGCACTCCTGCTGGCCCACGGTGCACTCGCCGACGTCCGTCCCGCACGCGCGGACGAGGCCCTCGTCGATCGATCCGTCGCAGTCGTTGTCGATGTTGTCGCAGATCTCCGGACCGGGGACGCAGCCTCCGCAGATCCCTCCCTCGTCGATGATGCCGTTACAGTTGTCGTCGATCCCGTCGCACACCGTCTCGCCGGGGTTCACGCACAGGTCCTGCGGGATGTGCCCGCCGGGCCTGTCGCAGTACAGGGTGAAACCCTCGTTGAAGGAGCCGTCGCAGTCCTCGTCGGCAGCCGGCAGGCTGTCACACACCTCGACCACCGGACCGCAGGTGCCGGCCGCGGGCGGCAGGGTCAGATCGATGCGGGCGTCGCAGGCGTTCGTCACGCCCTCGTCGATGAACGTGTCGCAGTCGTCGTCGGCGCCGTTGCAGACCTCGATGAGCAGCGAGTCCTGGATGATCTGCGAGAGCGCCGCGGACAGCTCGACGTCGTTGCCCGGATAGAACGCCCTGTTCGCGCCGGGGGCGTCGGTCCCACCGTTCGTAGCGATCGCCTCGAGGGCGGCGCTGGGCGCCGCGACGCGGAAGCCGATCACGTAGGTCAGGACGTCGTAGGTCTCCCCCGCGTCGATCACGGCGTCGCCGTCGTGATCGACCCACGTGGAACGAAGGAGCGTCGCCTCGGTGGGGGGGTCGCCGGGGCAGTTGTCGACGCCGTCCGTCAACAGGATCACGCCGTACGGCCGGCACTGGTCGACCGGGGGCACCGCCGCGTAGTCTGCGGCGATCGGACTGTTCCACCGCTCCGCCACCTCGTTGACCAAGTCGCCATCACCGATGATCGCGTCGCCCCACGCGTTGAGCACGAACGTCTGGTAGTAGGTCCTGGCCATGGCCATCGAAAGGGCCAGCGGCGTGTTTCCGTTCGCGACGAACTCGGGGATGTTGTCGTCGCCAGCGTTCCAGCGTGGGACGCCGTCGGGACCGTTGTAGTCGCAGGCATCCCCGTCGACGAACTCCGTGATCCAGTTCTGGTTGTCCGTGAAGATGCCGACGAGCAGCTCGCCCGCGCAGGCGCCGGTGCAACCGCATCCGTCCGTGTTCGGCGAGCAGGTCTGCGCGAACCTCTGCAGCGCGAACTCGGCGTCGCCCGTCGAGTTCACGATGTTGAGGACGGCACTCTTCGCCTGGGTGAGTGGGACGCCTCCCATCGACCCGGAGGTGTCGAAGATGAGGTCGAAGTAAGGCTTGATCTGCTCCTGCGCCCAGCTGGGGGCCGTGGTCCCCAGTACGCACGCGATGATGGCAAAGGACGGCGTCGTCTTGATGGAGCGCATCGAGCAGGCCTCCTGAACCGAAACGCCCAGGCGTCTCGGTTGCGATTAGCCAGGAATCATACGGGAGGGCCGGAACCGCCGTCAACCGCCCCCTTCGCCTGAAAGGGTAAAGAGCAAGGCATGTGCCCGTCCGGCAGGCCTGGACTTGCCAGGAGAAACCGGAACCAGCGCCGGCGGCTGCCTCGCAAGGTTTGCGCACCCGGACGCCGATTGCACCGGGTAGGATCTCGCCCGCCGTGGAGCTGCAATGGAAGGTCCATCCCGCCCGCCGCAGACCCGCTGCCGCAATCTCGGTGGTCGCTGTCATCGCCGTGGCCTCGGCCTTCTCCGCCCGGGTCGGCGGACACGGCGCCTGGGGCCTGAGCGCGGCGCTGTTCCTTCTCGTCACCGTGGCTTCGTTCCTCTTCCCGACCCGGTACCGACTCACCGACGGCGGAGTCGAGGTGAGCCTCCTCGGAGCCCTGCGCAGGCGAGAATGGGCGCGCCTGCACGTGCTCGGAGACGGTTCGGTCGGCTTGCTGCTTTCGCCGTCGCGACGGGCCGGGATCCTCGACCCGATCCGGACGATCTTTCTCCGCTACGACGGAAACGCGGAAGAAGTCCGAAGTTTCGTGAGGGAACGGATGCCATGACGGAGCCCATAGGCGACGAGGACGCCGCGCTCGTCGACGCGCTGGCGCGCCGCGTGGTCGGGCTGCGGATGGCCGCGCCGGCAATCTTCTTCCTCGAGAGCATCAAGCCGATGAACTTCGTCGCCAGCCAGGCGATGGTCTTCTTCCAGCCGATCGTGTCGGCATTCTTCGACACGACGACCTGGAACCGCCTGTCGACACTCCTGGAGCGCCGGGAGGCGATCGAGCACCTCCTGCAGCGGATCGAGGATCTCGACGGGGAGGCCGTCGTATGATGTGGAACATGAGCGACCTGCGCCTTCTGGCCCTCCTGGCGACCCTCGGAGCCACCGCCTGCGGCGGGGACGACGACCGTCCCGGATCGCTGCCCACGGGCGACGGCGAGGAGGACGCCTCGGTAGCGGATGCGGGGGCCGACGCGGGGAACGACGCCGGGACCGACGCCGGGATGGACGCAGGCACGGACGCCGGAACGGACGCCGGATCGGCCGACGCCGCACCCGACGCGGGCGACGCCGGCCGGACGTGCCTGGTCAACTCCGACTGCGACGACCTGGATCCCTGCAACGACGACCGCTGCGCGGCCGGCGCCTGCGAGTACCTGGTGCTCGGGATCGTCGACCGCGACGGCGACGGCGAGGAGGACTTCCGGTGTGGCGGCCTCGACTGCGACGACACGGATCCCGACGTTCCGGTGGCCGTCGAGGCGTGCAACCACAAGGACGACGACTGCGATGGCGCGGTCGACGAGGGCGCCCTGCGCAAGGACGCGTTCCGCCTGGTCGAGCCCGGCCGGACGCGTTACGTGTCGATCGCCGAGGGCTTCGGTGGGTTCGGGGCGCTGTGGGCCGACGACGCCGACGACATGCACTTCGCACGCCTCTCGGGCGCCGGTGCCGTGATCGACGGACCGTATGACCTCGCGGTGACGGCCGTGTCCGACACACCCGGCGACAGCGCGCTCGTCGAGACGCCCGACGGGTTCCTCGCGGCTTGGTGCCAGGAAGATGGCGACGCCGATCACCTGAACATCGTCCGGATCCCCGACGGCGCCGCGCCCGAGTTGCCCGCCGAGGTGGACCTGCCCGGATCGGACTTGTGCTTCAACCCGTCGATGGCCTTCTCCGGAGAGTTCGTGGCGGTGGCCTGGATGGGATTCGGCGGCGGCGACTACACCCCCGCGGTCGCGATCCTCGAGGCGGACGGCAGCGAGGCGGTCGCGCCGGCGATCTTCGATCAGCCCGCCAACGATCGGTCCATCGACGTCGCGTGGTTCGGCGACACCTTCGCGGTCTTCTTCCGGGGCGACGTCGGCGGCGCGCTGGCGGACGGCGGCAAGCTCTTCTCCCTCTCGGAGGCCGGCGAGATGGGAGTCGTCCGGGAGTTCGACGACGACGGCGAAGCGATCCTCGCGGACGCCGCAGCATTCCTGCGCGACGACGGCGACGACCTGTGGGAAGGGTCGCTGGTCTGGACGATCGACACGGTCGGGGGATTGTACGTCCGCGAGATGGACTCGCTCGCGAGCTTCACGGGCGTCGAGGACGACTTCGAGGCGGGCGCGACCTATCCGAGCGTCGCGTCCGGGCCGCCCGGCACGCTGGCGGCGTGGGTGACGACGGAGCTCGAGGCGGGCCCGCTCGGGGCTTCGTCCGTGACGGCCATCCAGGTGGTCGGCGCCGGCATCTCGACGGGCGCGCCCTCGGTGGCCGCGGACGACACGGGGTTCGGCGTGCTCTACCCGGTCCCGAACGACTTCGTCGTCTCGGACGATCCGTACTCTGCGGGTCTCTACTTCACGCGCATCGACTGTCCCTAGCCTGTGCTATGAAACGGCGGCCTGGGGAGGTTCCCGATGCCGCGTAGGAGTCTCGTCGTATCCACTTCTTTTGCCGCCGCGTCCGTTCTGCTCTTCGCGTCCGCGGTTCGCGCGCAGCATGGCGCCGAATACCTGAACCAGCGGCTCTCGCAGGTCGCGGCACAGTTCGCTGCGGGGTGGCAGCTGTCGGGCGCGGTGCAGACGGCGAAGCTGCCCGCGAAGGGCACGAAGACCCACGCCTTCGCGGTCGACGCCGGCAAGTGCTACCGCGCGATCGCCGTCGGAGACGCGGACGTGCAGAACCTGGACGTCGCGATCAAGGCGGGCGGCGCGGAAGTCTCGCGAGATACCGCGACGGACAACACGGCGGTCGCGTCGCACTGCCCCACGGCCGCCGGCAGCATCGACGTCGCGGTGACGGTCGTCGCGGGGCGCGGCGAGTACTCGCTCGGGATGTACACCGGCCAGGGCGAGGGACGCGCGCCGACCGGGCCGTCGCTCGAGGGCCGCCTCGAGGCCGCCGCGGCGGCGCAAGCCCGCGGCTACGAGCCGCACGGCGAGGTCCAGCGCGGAACGCTGACCGCGGACGGCGCCCAGTCCTTCCGGGTCCCCGTCGCGCGTGGGCAGTGCTACCGCTTCATGGCGGTCGGCGGCGAGGGCGTACAGGACGTCGATCTGCACGCGTACGTCGGCGGGACGCGCGTGGGATCCGATTCCGGACACGACTCGAACCCGGTCGCGTCGTATTGCGCGACGGCGGACGGGCACGCGGAGGTGCGGATGCACATGTACCGCGGCGGCGGCGAGTTCGTGTTCCGAACCTTCCGCGCGCGGGCCGAGGGCGGTCCCGTCGGGACCATCCCCGTCGGCGGTGGCGACGACTTCGTCTCCACCAAGATGAGGGAGCTGCACGCGAAGGTGGGCCAGGGCCGTGCGGCGGTGACCCCGCTGCGGCGCGGACGCCTGCAGACCAGCCGCTCGTGCACCTGGGCCACGGAGCTGCAGGGCGGACACTGCTACACGATCCTCTCGGTCGGCGCACCGTCCGCCCACGACATGGACCTCACGATCAACGATCCCTCGGGCAACCGCGTGGCCGACGACACCGAGGGAGCAGGCGCCCAGCGGACCGCGACCACCTGCCCGCCCTTCACGGGTCCATACCGCGTGAACGTGCGGATGACGGCGGGCTACGGCCCGTTCGGCGTGCAGGTGTTCGGGAATTGAGCCGCGACTTCTCCGCGATCCGCAGCGTGCTGGCGACGGACTGCGGAAGCACGACGACGAAGGCGATCCTGATCGAGCTGCAGGGCGACACGTTCCGCCTCGTCGTGCGCGGCGAGGCACCCACGACCGTCGAGGCGCCTTTCGAGGACGTGACGCGCGGCGTGCTCAACGCCGTGATGGAGGTCGAGGAGCTGGCGGGCCGCAAGATCCTCGACGGCGAGAAGATCGTCACGCCGCAGACGGGCGAGACGGGCGTCGACGTCTACATCTCGACTTCGAGCGCGGGCGGGGGCCTGCAGATGATGGTCGCGGGCGTGGTCAAGACGATGAGCGCGGAGAGCGCGGCCCGCGCGGCGCTCGGCGCGGGCGCGATCGTCATGGACACGCTCGCGATGAACGACGGGCGCCTTCCCCATCAGAAGATCGAGCGGATCCGGCACCTGCGGCCGGACATGATCCTTCTCGCCGGCGGGGTCGACGGCGGAACGCAGAGCCACGTGATCGAGCTGGCGGAGCTGCTGCGCGCCGCGAACCCGAAGCCGCGGCTCGGGATCGGGTTCGCGCTGCCCGTCATCTACGCAGGCAACGCCGACGTGAAGGACGAGGTCCAGCGGATCCTGCAGGACAAGGTGTCGCTGCAGGTCGTCGAAAACGTGCGGCCGACCCTGGAGGAGGAGAACCTCCTGCCCGCGCGCGAGCGGATCCACGACCTCTTCATGGAGCACGTGATGGCCCAGGCGCCCGGCTACGGGAAGCTCAAGACCTGGACCGACGCGCCGATCATGCCGACGCCCGGAGCGGTCGGCTCGATCATCCACACCATCTCGAAGAAGACCGGGTGGGCGGTCGTGGGCGTCGACATCGGCGGCGCGACGACGGACGTCTTCTCCGTCTTTCGGGGGATCTTCAACCGGACGGTCTCGGCCAACCTCGGGATGAGCTACTCGGTCTCGAACGTCCTCGCGGAGGCCGGACTGCCGAGCATCCTTCGCTGGGTGCCCTTCGACGTCTCGGAGGAGGACCTGCGAAATCGAATCGGCAACAAGATGATCCGCCCGACGACGATCCCCCAGACCCTCGAGGAGCTGCAGATCGAGCAGGCGATCTCGCGGGAAGCGCTGCGGCTCGCCTTCGTCCAGCACCGCGAGTTCGCGGTGGAGCTGCGCGGCGTGCAGACCGAGCGGACCATCTCGGACGCCTTCCGCCAGGACGCGAGCGGCAAGACGCTGGTGAACCTGATGGATCTGGGCCTTCTCGTCGGATCGGGCGGCGTCCTGTCGCACGCGCCGCGACGCAACCAGGCGGCAATGATGATGATCGACGCCTTCGAGCCGGAAGGCGTGACGCGGCTGGCGGTCGACTCGATCTTCATGATGCCGCAGCTCGGGGTGCTGGCGTCGCTCAACGAGAAGGCCGCGATGGACGTGTTCGATCGCGACTGCCTGATCCGGCTCGGGACCTGCATCGCACCGGTCGCGCGCGGCCGTGCGGCGAAGGAGTGCGTGTCGGTGCGCGTCGAGACCGCCGGCGGCGCCACCGAGGCCGCGATCACGGCGGGTGAGTTGAAGTGCATCCCCCTCGAGTACGGCGGACCCGTCCGGGCGCGGATCACGCCGCGCAAGGGATGGGACGTGGGCGCGGGCCCGGGGATCGCGATCGAGTCCGAGATCGACGGCGGCTGCGTCGGACTCGTCCTCGACGGACGCGGCCGTCCGCTCCGCGTGCCGGAGGATCGCGCGGCGCGCGTCGCCGCGCTGCGCAGCTGGAACCGGGCGATGGACCTGTATCCGGAGACGGGGAACTAGGAATGGCGCACGCCTACACGCCCGGGCTCAAGGTCACGCCGCGGACGGTCGTGCGCCGCGCGCGCAGGCTTCCGCTGCAGGGCGAGGTCGTCGTGGCGGTCGGGGATCGGGTCAGCGCCGATCGCGTCGTCGCGCGCACGGACCTGCCGGGGAAGGTCCTGCCGGTCAACGTCGGGGGTCAGCTCAACGTCCTGCCGGAGGACGTGCCCGAGGCGATGCTCAAGAAGGAAGGGGACGCGGTCACCCGGGGCGAGCTCCTCGCCGAGACGAAGGGGTTCTTCGGGATCTTCAAGAGCCGGTCCGAATCTCCGATCGACGGCTTCGTCGACTCGATCTCGCAGCGGACCGGCCAGGTGATGCTGCGCGAGAGGCCGATCCCCGTCGAGGTCCGCGCCTACGTGGACGGGCGCGTCGCCGAGACGTTCGAGAAGGAGGGCGTCGTCGTCGAGACGGTCGCGGCGCTGGTGCAGGGGATCTTCGGCCTCGCGGGCGAGCGCGTGGGCGTCGTGCGGATCGTGGCGGGTCCCGACGAGCCCCTCGCGCCTTCGCACTTCCTGGCCGAGCACAAAGGCGCGATCGCGGTCGGCGGCGCGCTCCTGGATCCCGCGTCGTTCCGGCGCGCGGCGGAGCTCGGCGTCGCCGCGATCGTGACGGGCGGCATGCACTACCGCGACATCAAGGAGCTGGTCGGCCGCGAGATCGGAGTCGCCATCACGGGGACGGAGCCGCTCGCGACGACCGTCGTGCTGACGGAAGGATTCGGCCGGATCTCGATGGCGAAGGCGACCCACGCGCTCTTCGCGAGCCTGCAGGGCCGCAAGGCGAGCGTGAACGGCGCGACGCAGATCCGCGCCGGCGTCATCCGCCCGGAGGTCGTGGTCCCGCTCGAGGGCGAGGACGCCGCAGGCGTGGTCACAGGCACGATCACCGGCATCGAGATCGGCTCGCCGATCCGCGTCATCCGCGCGCCGCACTTCGGGCGGCTGGCGACCGTCACGGCCCTGCCCGTGGAGCTTCGAAAGGTCGAGAGCGAGACGATGGTCCGCGTCCTCGAGGCGAAGTTCGAGGACGGCACCACGACGCTCTTGCCGCGAGCGAACGTCGAGCTGATAGAGCGCTCTTAGCGAAGCAACAGGAGACAGGAAACAGGCAACGGGCAACAGGCAACAGGAAATGAAAAGCCTCGCCTGTGGAGCTTTCAGTTCCTGTTGCCTGTTGCCCGTTTCCTGTCTCCTGTTGCTTCTCGCTTCCGCTTGACGGATCGGGCGCCGTCCACCTAGCGTGGCCGGCCATGAGCGAGCCCGACAAGCCGGCAGACGCCCCGAAGCCCGGTTCGGCCGAAGACGAGCTGCGCATCGCGAAGCACTGGCTCGCGAACGTCTACGTCGGCGACAAGGTCCCGCAGCTCACGGTCCGCGCCGTCGTCACCGGGATGCTCCTCGGCGGCGTCATGGCGCTGTCGAACCTGTACGTCGGAATGAAGACCGGCTGGGGCCTCGGAGTCACGATCACGGCCTGCATCCTCGCGTATGCGATCTTCACCGGCGCTCAGAAGGTCCTGCCGGCCTTGCGCAAGAACGAGTTCACGATTCTCGAGAACAACATGATGTCTTCCGCTGCGTCCGCGGCCGGCTACATGTCGAGCTCGATCTTCGTCGGCGCCGTGCCGGCCCTGTACCTGTGCAGCCAGGACACCTTGTCGGGTTTCGAGCTCGCCCTGTGGGCCGGGGCTGTCTCCTTCCTCGGCGTCTTCATGGCCATTCCCATGAAGCGCCAGCAGATCAACATCGATCAGCTTCCTTTCCCCAGTGGGCTGGCGACGGCGGAAACGCTGAAGGCCATGCACAGCAAGGGCGGCGACGCGAAGCAGAAGGCGTGGGGACTGACGATCGCCGCGTTGTTCGGCGCGATCATCGGCTGGTTCCGCGAGGCCCACGCGGGCTGGATGCCCTTCAACATCCCCTCGATGTGGACGCCTTCCGGTGCAAAGATCGGCGGACAGCCCCTCGAGCGGCTCACGATCGGCGCGGAGCTGAGCCTCATCATGATCGGGGCGGGCGCCATCATCGGCATCCGCGTCGGGGTCTCGCTCCTCGTCGCGGCGGTCGCCTGCTACGGGATCCTCGGCCCCTGGGTACTCGGCCACGATCCGGCGTGGATCGACCCGAACAGATACCGCCAGACCTGGGCCCTGTGGCCGGGCGTGGGTCTGCTCGTCACCTCGGGCCTGACGATGTTCATGCTGCGCTGGAAGACGATCGTCCGCGCTTTTGCGAGCCTCGGCCGGCTGCTGTCGGGTCGCGGTGGTTCGGAGGAAGATCCGCTCAAGGACATCGAGTCCCCGCAGAGCTGGTTCGTCTGGGGAACGACGATCTCGGGCCTCGCCTGCGTCGTCCTCGGGTACTGGTTCTTCGGGATCTCCTGGTGGATGGGCATCCTCGCGGTGGTCCTCACCTTCTTCCTCGCGCTGATCGCCTCCCGTGCGACCGGCGAGACGGACATCACGCCGACCGGCGCGATGGGAAAGATCACCCAGCTCGTCTACGGATTGCTCGCGCCTGGCAACATGCAGGTCAACCTGATGACGGCCTCGTTGACGGGCGGCGCCGCGATCCACTCGGCCGACCTGCTCACGGACCTCAAGAGCGGCTACGTCCTGGGCGCCAACCCGCGCAAGCAGCTCATCGCTCAGCTGTGGGGCGTCGTCGCCGGGACGTTTTTCGTCGTCCCGGCGTACCTGCTCCTCATCAAGCCGGAAGAGATCGGAAGCGACAAATGGCCGGCGCCCGCCGCGCAGATCTGGGCGGGCGTCGCGCGTGTCCTCGCGCAGGGGCTCGATGCGCTGCCGCGCGGCGCGCAGCCGGGCCTGCTCATCGGCGGCGCCGTCGGAATCGTCCTCGCGCTGATCGAGGACTTCGTCCCCAAGAGCCTCAAGAAGTACACGCTCTCTTCAACGGCGGTCGGGATCGCGTTCGTCATCCCCGCATGGAACAGCATCTCCATGTTCCTCGGGGCCCTGCTCGCGTGGATCTTCTTCAAGGCGAACAAGGAGAAGGCCGACCGTTACAACCTCGCGGTGGCGTCCGGATTCATCGCGGGTGAGTCGCTCATCGCCGTGGTGGTGGCCGGACTCGTCGCGTTCAACGTCCTCGGATCCGGGTAGTGCGCAGCAGCTGGGTGGCGCTGGGGCTCGTCCTCGCAGCCTGCGAGGCGCCGCCGGTCGCGCCGCCCACGGCCCTGCGTGTCGAGATGCGCGGCGGGGCGGCCGTCGTGTCCTGGAAACGCTCGGCCGACGACGGCGGCGGGCGCGGCGTCGTCCGGGGCTACGCGGTGCTGCGCGGCCGGACGGCGGACGGCGCGTTCCTGCCGTTCGCAGACGAGCCAGTCGAGCAGGCCGAGGCGGGCGAAGGCAGAGCCGCCGTCCGCGATCCGGCCCCGCCGCTCGGCCTGGCCCACTACCGCGTGTACGCAATCCCGGAACGCGAGAGCGGATCGCCGTCGCACGCGGGGGGAACGACGTCCTTCGCGACTGTCCGGGCGCCCGCCGGCGGAGCGCCGCGCCACGCCGTGCGCACCCGGCCTGCCGAGGACGTCGTCGCCAGGGCGCCGCAGTCGGACGACGGAACCCACGTCGAGATCGCGTTTCGGACCAGCCCGGACGACGGGGAGGCCTCGAAGGTCGCGAAGTACGTGATCCTGCGCGGGCGGAGCGAGACCGGACCGTTCGTGCCGTTCGCGGGCGGTGAGGCCGCGAGCGGCCTCGCGGCGGTCGCCGACGATCCCGCTGCCTCCGCGCTGCGCGAAGAGTTCGTCACGGCGCTGGTCGGATCGGAGCCAGGGGGCTCGGCCGCGGGCCTGCGTGCCCGCGTGGAGGCGGCGCTCGCCGGCGGCTCCGCCCCGGACCTGGACGACGCGGTCCGCCGGACCGTCACGGACACGGTCGCGGACGACGGGCCCTTCTTCTACAGGGTGTACGCGGTTCCGCGCGTGGGCGCCGCGATGCCGTCGGCGACCGTCGGCCCGGTGTCGCCGCGGGCGGCCGTCTTCGGCGCAGGCAAGGGCGCGATGGCGATCCTGCTGGCGGCGACCGTGGGGCTGACCCTGCTCTTCGTTCGGCGCGCGGAGACGAGCGGCAAGGACATGTTCATCCGCCGCATCGCCGGCGTCGACGCGATCGAGGAAGCGATCGGGCGAGCAACCGAGATGGGCCGGCCCGTCCTGTACGTCCCGGGAATCGACGAGATCCAGAACATCCAGACGATCGCGAGCCTGCTCGTCCTGGGTCGCGTCTCGGAGCTGGTCGCCCGCTATGGCGCGCAGATCAAGGTGCCCTGCTGCATCCCGCTCGTGGCGACTGTCGCCGAGGAGGTCGTCCGTCAGGGGTTCTACAACGCGGGGCGCCCCGACGCGCACCGGCCCCAGAACATCCAGTGGATCAGCTCGGAGCAGTTCGCGTTCTGCGCCGGCACGAACGGGATCATGCTGCGGGAGAAGCCCGCGACGAACATCTACATCGGACGCTTCTTCGCCGAGTCGCTCATCCTGGCCGAGACGGGCTACGTGAACCGCGCCATCCAGATCGGCGGCACTGCGGAGATCACGCAGCTTCCGTTCTTCATCGCCGCCTGCGACTACACGCTCATCGGCGAGGAGATCTTCGCGGTCACGGCGTACATGACGCGCGAACCGAAGCTGCTCGGGACGCTCAAGGCCGCGGACTGGGTGAAAGCCGGCGTCGTCGCCACGACGCTCGCGATGGCCGTGGCGGCGCTCCTCGTCTGGGCGGGGGCGCCCTACCCGGACGGCAACGGATTCGCGTCGGCGTGCCTCGAGATCCTCGCCTTCCTGGACTCCGCATGATGAGGCAGGCGTAGATGAAGCGAGTCCTCCCCCTCGTCATCACCTTCCTGCTCGGGACGCTCTTCGTCCTCGAGTTCTTCCTCCCGCACCACGCGGTGCACGAGCTGGTCGCGCTGCTTCAGGAGTGGGGAACGGTCCTCGCGGCGACGGCGTTCATCCTCGGGGCGATCAACGTCGTCCAGGTCAACGTCCCCAAGGTGGTCCGACGCGAGCGCGACTGGCCCTACAAGATCGTCCTGCTCGCCTCGGCCGCGGGGATGATCGTGCTCGGCTTCGTCGAGGGGAAGGAAGGCAAGACCTTCCTGTGGGTCTACGAGTACGTCTTCGCGCCGTGCAACTCGACGATGTTCGCGCTGCTCGCGTTCTTCATCGCGTCCGCCGCGTTTCGTGCGTTCCGGGCGCGCAACGTCGAGGCGCTGCTGATGCTGGTCACCGCCCTGATCGTCATGCTGACGGTCGTTCCCTTCGGGTCCATCGCCGCGACCTTCCTTCCGGCGAGCTGGGGCGAGACGCTCACGACAGGCCCGGATTTCGTCCGCGACTGGATCCTCGACTACGCCAACAACTCCGGACGCCGGGCGATCCTCATCGGCGCCGCGCTCGGCGCGGTCGCGACGGGCCTGCGCGTCATTCTCGGGCTCGAACGGTCCCACCTCGGAGGCGACTAGGTGACCGTCTGGGAAAAGCTCGAGAAGTTCGATCGCCGGTGGATCTTCCTCGCCATGGCGCTCGCCATCGCGGTCCCGCTGACGATCGACTTCGAACTCCCGTTTCGTGCCACCCCGAAGGTGCGGGCGCTCTACGACGAGATCGAGTCGCTCGAACCGGGGACCAAGGTGCTCTTCTCCTTCGACTACGACCCGGCGAGCGAGCCGGAACTGAAGCCCTTCGCGTACGCCGCCTTCCGGCATCTAGTGAAGAAGCGGGCGCGGATCGTGTTCATCACGCTGTGGGACAAGGCGCCCCCGCTCATCGCCGCGATGATCGAGACGGTCCTCGAGGAGCAGGAACATCACCGCGGGTTCTTCGAGGGGACCGACGACCCGCCTTACCGCTACGGCGTGGACTACGCCTACCTGGGCTTCAAGGAAGGCAAGGAGATCGTGATCGCGGGGCTTGGCCAGAACCTGCGGCAGATCTACCCGTCGGACTCGCGCGGCACGCCGATCTCCCAGCTCCCCATCATGGAAGGGCTCGACCGGCTGTCCGACTTCCCGCTGATCGTCGCCGCCGCCGCTGGCTTCCCCGGCGCCAAGGAGTGGGTGCAGCAGGTCGTGACCCGCTACGGCCTGCGCTACGCGGCCGCCACGACCGCCGTGTCGGTCACCGACGTCGCCCCCTACTACCCGCGGCAGATGTTCGCGCTGATCGGCGGCATGCGCGGCAGCGCGGAGTACGAGTCGCTCGTCGGGGCGCCCGGAACCGCCACGCGCGGGCTGAACGTGCTCACGGTCGGCCACGTCGTGGTCGTAGCGGCGATCGTGTTCGGCAACGTCATCTTCTTCAAGACCCGCAAGAACAAGAAGGGGCTAGGCCGATGACGTTCGCGATCCTCGGCGCATGGATCTCGATCTTCCTGACCTTCGCGATCCTCTCGTACCTGTACGAGGACAACCCCATCTACAAGGTCGCCGAGCACCTCTTCGTCGGCACCTCGATCGGGTACGTCGTGACCATCCAGTTCTACGACGTCGTCAAGCCCAACCTGATCGACCGCCTGCTGGCGACCGAGCTGGGCGCCGCCCGCCTCGCGTATCTGGTGCCGCTCGCGCTCGTCGTCTGCCTGTTCATGAAGCTCACCCGCCGGTGGAACTGGCTGGGGCGGCTCGCGATCGCCTTCGTCATCGGGATCTACGCGGGCCAGAACATCCCCGCCTACGCGTCGAGCGACCTGCTCTCGCAGGTCCAGGTCACGGCACGTGCGGCGTTCGGGATCGGGACGCAGGGCTTCTGGGACGCGCTCGGGACCGTGATCCTGGTCGTCGGACTCGTGACGTCGCTGCTGTACTTCTTCTTCTCGCGGGAGCACAAGGGCGCCCTCGGAGTCGCGTCGCGCATCGGCGTCTGGATCCTGATGATCGGTTTCGGCGCGAGCTTCGGCTACACCGTGCAGGGTCGCATCTCCCTCGCAATCGGCCGTGCGATGGAGGTGCTCGACATCGGCCGCCCCGCCGCCGAGGCCGCGAAGGTCCGCGGCCCGTGGGCGAGCCTCGTGTCGATCGTGGTGATCGCCCTGGGAATATGGATCGCGAAGAGAAGAAAGCCCGCTGCCTGACGGCAGCACTGACTGAGAAACAACAGGAGACAGGGAACAGGCAACGGGCAACCGGCAACCGGCAACGGGCAATGAAAATCGCGGCCACGGGCAGGGTGTTCATTGCCTGTTGCCCGTTGCCCGTTGCCTGTCTCCTGTTGCTTTTCCTACGCGATCGTTCTGTACAACCCCACGACCAACCCGAGGATCCTGACCGACTTGTGGTCGTCCTTGCGTACGAGGATCGGCGCCATGCTCGCGTTGCCGGGCTGGAAGCGCACGTAGTCGCGTTCCGGGAAGTAGTACTTCACCGTCGCCTCGTCGCCGATCAGAGCGACGACGATCTCGCCGCGACGCGCTTCGCGCTGCCGACGGACGAAGATCGTGTCGCCCTCGAGGATGCCGGCCTCGATCATCGAGTCGCCCTTGACGCGCAGCGCGAAAACCTCGCGGCTGCCCTGGAGCAGGGACCGGTCGACCTTCACCGACTCCTGCGAGTCCTCCACGGCGAGCAGGGGTTCGCCCGCGGCGACGCGGCCGAGGATGGGCACCTCCATCATGTCGCGCCGCACCTCGTGGGTCGGGCGCAAGGCGCGCGACTTCATGTCGTCTCGCTTGAGGAACCCCTTCTTCTCGAGGGCCTTGAGGTGGTCGTTGACGCCGTTGGTCGAGTGGATGTCCATGTGCGCGCCGATTTCCCGCAGCGTGGGCGGGTATCCGCGCGTCTCGATACAGCGCTGGATGAAATCGAGAACGACCTTCTGCCGCTTCGTCAGTCCCTTCATCGGCCGAAAAAGTACTGAACACCGGACTAGATGTCAAGGAAGACACTGAAAGCCCGTTCCGGGTGGGGTCAGGCGGCGGGGAGGGGCTCTGTCGGGGCCGGATCCGTATCTGCCACGGTGGATTGGGCAGCCGCAGGCCGATCGGCGGCACCCGTTTCCCCGGTCTTGCCGAGGGCGTACTTGAAGAGGACCGGTCCTGCCAACTCGTGGATGGCGATGATCGCCAGCGCGAGCGCGGCCAGCTTCTCCCCGGGGCCGGGGAACTCGCGCGCGACGATGGATGCCAGCCCGAGGGTGACGCCCGCCTGCGAGATGAGCCCGTACCACGTGTACTCGCGGGGTCCGCGCAACGATTCGGTCCACCGGGCCCCGAGCCGGACGCCCGTGCGCGTCAGCCCGACGCGCGCCAGGGCGATCGCCAGGGCGAACGGCCAGAGGGTAGCCAGGTCGTGCAGGTGCAGGGAGGCCCCCGCCGAGGTGAAGAAGAGGACGAGGACCGGAAGAAGGCTCTTCTCGCAGGCCTCCTCGAGCTCCTTGCCGGCCGGCGGCATCACGTTTCGAACGAACATCCCCGCCGCCAGCGCCACCAGCAGCGAGTCGAGGTGGAAGACCGGGCACACCTGCGCGAGGACCGCGAAGAGCGCGACGAGCACGATCGAGAGCTCGAGCTTGAGGTACTTGAGGTAGAGCGCCACGCCCGCTCCGACCCCGACGCCGATGCCGAGGGACCCGAAGATTTCCCAGACGAGCCGAAGCGCGGCCCCGCCCTCCGCACCGCCGCCTCCCAGGACGCCGCGCGCGACGGTCATCGTGATCGCGAAGATGACGATGACCACGAGGTCGCCGACGACCGCCATGGCCATCACGAGCTCGGAGAGCGGCCCCTTCGATCGCGTCTCCGACAGCACGGCGATCGTCACGGCCGGCGAGTAGGTCATCATGATCGCGCCGAAGACGAGACACAGCGCCCAGGCCTTGCCCCACCCGAGGCCGGCGGTCGCCGGAAGGATGGGCGATGCCGCGTAGCAGACGGCGGCCACGCCGACGAACACGAGGGGGAGCACGGTCGCGCACAGCACGGCCAGGGGCTTCGCGCTGTGCTTCAGCTCCTTCGCGTGGATCTCGAGGCCCGCGACGAAAGCGAGCAGCGAGACCGCGATCCCGTTGATGAGCTTCAGGTCGGACGCCATCTCGGACGTGATGAACCGTCCGACGTCCGGTCCGGCGAGCACGCCGAGCAGGAGGTAGCCGCTGATCTTGGGGAGGCGGACCTTCTCCGCGATCCAGCCCGCGAGGGTCGCGGCCAGGAGGGCGAACCCCAGGGCGAAGGCACTGCCGCGGTGACCGGCGGCCTCGCCCATGATCCGGCTGGTCCCCCAGACCGCGCCGATGACGAGCGCCAGGGCGCCGATGCGTCGCAGGGCCATCGTCATGCGGCGCCTCCCCCGGTCGGCGCTCCCCCGCCCGGCAGCGCGGGGTCGACCGGCAGGTCGAGAAGCGTGGCGTCCACGTCCGAGGCCACGGCCGCGGGCGGTGGCGCAGTCGGCGGCCCCTCCGAGACGAGCGCGTCCCGCCACGCGAACACGCCGATGGCATCCGAGACCAGCGAGCCGACGACGACCGTCGTGACGATCGGCGCGACGAGGTTCCCTTCGTATGCGCGTGCGAAAGAGATCGCGACGGCGACCCCGAACGCGCCCGACGGGAGCAACCCGAACCCGGGGCGCGGCGGGAGCGGGGGCGCGATCCGCGCGGCGAGGATGCCTCCGGCGACCTTCCCGAGGACCCGCAAGATGAGCCACACCGGGATGAGCCACGACACGCGCGCTTCGAACGGGACCCACGCCGCGCCACCGAGGAACAGGACGGCCAGGAGCAGCGGATGCTCGTACCGCTCCAGCGTCGCCCGCGCGCGCTTCGCCGCCTCGGGGGCGACGTTCGCCAGGAACGCGCCGGCGACGAACGCGGGCACGAGAGGCGTGAGCCGCAGCCGGAAGGCCATTCCGCCCACGAGCAGGATGCATCCGAGCAGGAACAGGGGACGCTCCGCTTCCTTCTTCACGGCGCCGTCGAGCAGCCACGCCACTGCGCCGACGACCAGCCCGAGTCCGATGGTGACGCCGAACCATCCGAGCCCACTCAACCGAACGCCGCCGGCGCCGGGCGGGGCGTGCAGGGCCGCGAACACGACCGCGAGGACCAGGAGCACGACGAAGTCGTCGAGAGAAGCGACGGACGCAAGGCGCAGCAGCGGCTCTCGCTCGCCCTCCGGACGCCGGCGCGCCGCGCTGCGCAGCGCCCACGAGCTGGAGGCGGCGGCCGCGATCCCGAGGCAGAAGCCCGCCGACAGACGCGTCGCGAGGGGTTCCTCCCAGAGCAGCGCCATCGCGAGGACGAGCGGCATGCCCACGATCGCCATCGTCAGGAGCGCCTGCGCGGAGGCGGCGACGAACAGCCGACGCCGCTCGCCCACGAAGAATCCGCGGTCGAACCGCAGACCCCCGACGAAACCGAGCGACGAGAGCCCCAGGACGAAGAAGGGATCGAGCTGCGAGAGCACACCCTGCGACACGAGCGCCGTCGCATGAGGACCCGCGATCGTCCCGGCGAGCAGCAGGAGGAACCCGCTCTCGATGATCTGCTCGACGACGAGCGCCGAACGACCGCGCAGGGCCTTGCGGGCGATCAAGATCCCGATCGCCAGCGCGACGAGGACCCCGAGGCTCCCGAGCAGCCGCAAGCGATGCCTAGGTCAGCTCGACGGCGTCCAGGACGATGTCGTCGCGGCGGGAGATGCCGAGGCCGAGGCGCGCGCCTTCCTCGATGAACGTCGGCGGCCGGCCGGCGCGCTCCAGGGTCGGCAGCCGCGCGGCCGCGCGCTCCGCCTCGATGACCTCGTGCGCGATGCGGTCCATCGCGACGGGATCGGTCGTCGCGTACACCGCGTTGTGGACGTTGCGGAAGTCGGCGTTGTTGATCGGTCCGTTGTTGAAAAGCACGGCCGCGCCGTCGCACACGATCAGCTTCACCTTCGATCGAATGGAGTCGTGCGCGTAGAAGCGGGCGATCGACTCGTTCATCGTGCGGTGCATGCGCGGCGGCCGATCGATCACACCGCAGGACAGGTTCTTCATCGCGCAGGTCACGCCTGCGAGGTCGTGGTCCTTGAGGACCGGCACGCTGATGATCGAATCGCACCACAGAAACGAGTTCACGAGCTTGACGCGGACGCCGTTCACCTCGAAGGGCTCGTCGGAGTAGCCGACCATCTCGTGGTGGACCGTGCGGATCTTCCCCTCGCCCGGGCGGTCCGTGCACTCGTAGCGTCCCTGCCGGAAGCCGTACTCGTACTGGTCGAAGACCTGGATCTGGGCGTCGGGAACCCCCGCGGCGCGGACGCCGGCGATGATCGCGTTCGTCACCTCGAGGGACGTCGCCGAAAAACGTCCGCCGAGAACGTTGATCTTGATTCCCACCTTCTCCGAGGGAGAGACGAACCGTCGGAACGCGGCGCCGACGTCCTCTTCGGCGGCGAGGCGCTTGACCGCCTCGTGCACCATCCGCGTGGCGACTGCGGGGTCGGGAAACTGGCCGCGCCACCGTCCGTTCGCGTACATCGCCGGCGACGTCACCTTCACGACCTGTCCCGGCCCCGGCACGCGAGCCGCGCGCGCCATCCCGGGCATTGCGAGGAACGCGGCGCCCGCGGCGGCCGACGCGGACGCTCTGAGCAACTCCCTGCGCCCGATCTCCATGGGCGGCGAATCTATCACACGACTCTGGTAGATCCGGGAGTCGTGCTCCTTCGTTTCTTCATCCTCGCGATCGCGGTGTGCACCCCGGAGCCGATGACGCGCGCGGACGCAGGAACCGCAAGACCGGCGCCGCCTCCCGACCCACTCCTCCCGCTCCGGGAGGCCTCCGCGAGCGGGGATCCGGCCGAGATCGAGCGTGCCGCGCTCCGCCTCCCCGCCGCCATGCTCGCCTCCGCCCTGGACGCGCCGGGACGTGCGGTCCGCTACGCGGCGATCGCCGCAGCCGCGAGGTCGCCGTCGTCGTTCGATCTCCTCGAGCGGATCGTCGACCGCCTCGGGACGGCCGACCGCGAGACCGCGTCCCGCGCCGCAGCCGCGGCCCTGGAGGTGACACGGACGGTCGATGAACGCGCCTTCGCCGCGGCCGAGATCGATCGCGCCGACCTCGGTCGCATCGCGCGCTCAGCGTGCCGCATCGCCTCGGACTCCCGACTGGCCCCCGACGTGCGCGCAGCGGCCGCGACAATCGCCGCGCGTCTGCAGATCGTCGCGCCGATCGGCGCCTCTCCCCTCTTGCCCGCCCTCTCCGACGACGACCCCACCGTACGCCATGCCGTCCTCGAGGCCCTGCGCGCCTGGGGCCCCCGGCTCGGCCGCCATCGCGCGGCGATCGAGGCGATCGTCCGCGACGCCGCCGACCCGCGGTCGAGTCTCCTGGCCGCGGCTGCCCTGTGCGCGGCAGGCCCGCTGGACGACGCGGTCGCCGAGCGCGCACGCGACCTGCTCCCCCGAGGACGGTGGTCCGACCGCGCGCTGCTGGCGCCGTGCCTCGGGTCGGACGAGCCGCGAAGCCCACCCGCCAGGAGAGCGAAGAAGCGCCCTTAGTGCAATCTTGCGACCCGGGTAGGAATCGGGTAGGAAAACGTCATGAGCGCGAAGGTGTCGGTCAGCCTCCCGGAGGACCTCATGCGCAGGTTCGACGGGAAGCGGAAGGAAAAGGGTCTCGGCCGGAGTGCCGCATTCCAGCGAGCCGTCCGGCTCTGGACGTCTCCCGACGACCGAGGTCCAGGCTGGGACTGGGAGTTCATCGAGGCGTACCGGAAAGAACCGCAGGACCCCCGGGATATCGAGGCCTGGCTGGTCGCGGGGCTCGAGACCTGGTCCCGCAAGACGCGCCGAACGCGCTCGAGGGGACGGTGAGGCGCGGCGAGGTCTGGTGGGCGCGACTCCCGGATCCCGCGGGACGTCGTCCGGTCGTCCTCGTGTCGCGCGACGAGGCATATGCGGTGTTGACCGGCGTCACGGTTGCCGAAGTCACAACGACCATCCGCGGGATTCGATCGGAGGTACCCCTCGGCCGGCAGGAAGGCCTGCGCGCCCGGTCCGTGGCCAACACCGACAACCTGCAGACGATCCCGAAACGCCTGCTCGTGGAACGGATCGGGCGCCTCGATGCGGAGAAGCTCGACCGCCTGGCCGGCGCCATCGCGTACTCGCTCGCCCTTCCCCCGCCGGCGCAGGCCCTCACGTAGGCGACAGACGAGGGCTGAGCTCCCTGGTACCGCTGTCGAGCCGTGACCCAACTTGGGTCAAAAGGTAGGGCGACCACCTACACGAAACCTCGTCGGCGTTCCAACCCCGCCCTGATTCTGTGCCCCTTTCAAGTTGTCGCGGGCGTCAGGCGGGTCAGCCTCGGACGTCCGCGATCACGCGCCGAACTGCAAGGCCCAGACGATCGAGATCGGCCACCCCGACGGACACCTTGCACCCTGCCGAGCCCGCGTACGATGCGATGGCACTCAGCAACACTGCGGGCGAGTCGGTGTGGATCTCGGCCGTGGTCCCCGACCAGGAGGGGTTCGATGCGTCCACACCGACGCTCAGGTGCTGGGCGTTCGGAGCCGCGGCTCTGAGCAGGGCCTCGAGCGGCGCCGTTGCGACCGGGCCCTGCGACGGCCGCCGGCCGCGCTTCTTCGAGGGCTGCTCTCGCCAGAAGTGCGCCCGGACTGCGACGACGTCGCCATCCAGCGCGCCGACTTCGGCGCCACGGCGATAGGCGAGCACGGCGAGGCGTTTGCGATTCGCGCACGGGTCGATGAGGACGCTTGCTGCGGCAACGGTGACGCGCGCGTCCTGCAACGACCGCGCAAACGCCTCGGCCTGTTCGTCCTTGTCCGCGCCCCAGAAGCGCACGTAGAGGCGCGGGCTCGTGCGAATGGGCCGGCCCTGGCGTTGCATCACGCGGACCAGGTCCTGCGCGGTCACGCCCTCCCAGAAGATCTCTGCAGAGCAGGGCCGCGAGTCGGCCAGAAGGAGTGCGGCCTCCCGCAACGCGGCCAGTGTCTGCGGGGGTTGCAGCCCGCGATCCATCGGGATCGTCGTGACCATCACCTCTCCGTGGATCTGGCTGAAGGCATCCGCACCGACGGTCCAGGCCGACGCGGCAAGTTCGCGGGCGTCGTCGTGATCGCGACCGCGCACGGCCACGAGCAACGTGAGCGGATCGTGAACGTGGATTCCTCCCCCGACCACCTGGGCGCCGCGCTTCCAGGCAAGCGCTCTCAGCTCGGGAAACGCATCGGCCGCGTCGTAGCCGAGCGCCAGCACCGAGCGTCCGATCGCGACCATCTGTCGCGGCGTCGATCGGCCCTGGGCCGCGATCGCGGCGGCCCCTTCGCAGACGACGCCTTCGTTCGCAAACAGCTGCCCCCACTCGACCGGCCAATCGACGTCGGGCGCCCATCCGGGCAAGAGCTCGCCGAGATACGCTTCGGCATCCCTGCTGGATTCGAACCTCGCGACCAGCACGCATTCGCCGCTGTTGTTGCCCGAGAACGCCTGCCAGATCGCAATCGGCGGCGGGGAAGCCGCCGCATCGAGCCGCGGAAGCGCACGCGCACAGCCGCGACGCGGAGAAGCTTGCATCAATCGTGCCCGCTCGAGACGCCAGGCGGCCAGGACGTCCGCCGCGGTCGCGCCGGGCAGCGACGCGTCGTGAAACGAGCAAGCCTTGACACGCTTGTCCGAAGTGATCGCCAGAAAGTCGAGGCCGGCGCCGCAGTCACCGCTCCCATCCGCTCCCGCGAACAGGCGCGGCGACGGCACTCGATCCCCGAAACACACCGACAGGCGGCATTCGATCGGGCTGTCGGCGACGAGGTCCGCGAGCCGCCTGCACTCCGGACCGTCCAGGAGCCGGTGTGCGTCCGGGCCCACGTAGTTGAGCAATGAAGCGTCCCGACAGCCGAGCGCGGCTAGCTCGGCGAGGAGCGACGGAAGCCCGGTCAAAGCGGGTCCGTCCACGAGTACGTTCGCGCCCCAGCGCTGACCGTGGCCGCTCAGCACCTCCGCAGCCTCCCGCCACTTCGTCTCCGCGTAGATCGACAGCCGAACCTGACCCAGCAGGCCTGCGAACCGCGGCCAGGTGCCAGCGTGAATCAGCGTGCCATTGGTGGTCGCATGGACGGCGAGCGCAGTCGTCGCGCGGAGCTCGGTGAGGAGCTCGGAGAAGCCCCTGAACGCGAACGGCTCACCCCCGCCGAACGCCACCTCCAGCGTGCCAGCGTCGTCGAGACCGCGTAGCAATTCGGCGGCCGACGCGACCGTCCACGCGCTCCCCGCGGCGCGATCTCGCGAACAGAACTCGCAGGCGAGGTTGCACGCGTTCGTCACACCGAACATCACGACGCGCGGTGCCACACGCCGCAGCTGCCGTGTTGCCTCGTTCGCGACTCGAACGCTCGTTCCCGTCGCGGGATGGAAGTAGAGCATCGCCCCGTCCAGCGGATACCGCCGCATCCTGTCGAGTCCAGCTTGCATCGGACCGCGCGACGTCCAGCGTAGCCGATCCAACGGACCCCCTCGGCACCCCCCGGACTCGCCTACCTCCGTTGCGGCTCCGGCTGCAGCGCTTCGCTGACGCGCCCCGTCCTCGTGCCGTCCCACCGATGGATCACGCTGCGCGGCACGTAGCCCGCAAGGCGCAGGTCGACGACGATCTCGCCGCGCGCCTCGAGGTCCGCCACCCGCATGGGCGAGACGCCGACGCGGACGCCGCCGACGAACACGTCTGCGCCCGGCGGCGCGGTCTCCACGTACAGGGTCCCGCGCAACGGTCGCAGGACGACGTTGTACTGGACGGGGCCCGGCTGCAGCTCGAGGTCCTCGATCCACGGCTCGTATCCGGGCAGGTACGCCTCTGCGCGCAGACGCGTCCCGGCCGGCAGCCCCTCGATGCGAACGGGGTGCGCCTGCGGCACGCCCGCGACACGCACGTCGGCGTTGGGCGGAGTCGTCACGATGAGGAGCGACGGAGGGGGCGGCGGAGGCGGCTGGAGCGCGAAGATGACGCCGCCGACGATCGCACACAGGGACAGACCGAGGACGATCCAGCCCCAAGTGGGCAGGCGCGGCAGGCTCACGCGCCGGAGCGCTTTCACCTCTCGGGTGAGTCCCCCCAGGATCGGCGCGGGTCGCACGGGACCGGAGGGGCGCGCACCGCGCGGAGGCGTCGAACCGCGAGTGGGCGGAACGGGCGCGGCCGGGAGGGGCGTGGGCGCGGGCGCTGCGACGGTCGGAGATGGCGGCGGCCTGGGCGGTACCGGCGGTGGGGACGACGCAGGCCGCGGCGGCGGACGGGGGGGAACGACTCCCTTCGCCGGCGCCTGTGGGCGCACGGGTCGAGGCACGGCCGGCGTCGTCGGCGCGGTCGCGGCGTGCGCGGGCCTCGGCCGCTGGGGGACCGGCGGCGGCCGAACGGGCGCGATCGGCTCGGTGTCGCCCTCCTGGCCGATCGGCGCCGGAGTCAGGGTCCATGCCACGTCCGACAGGACCTTCTCGGCCATCGCGGGATCGAACACCGTCCGCGCGTCCCACTCGTCGCCCGTTTCCCCCGACGAGCCAGGCGTCGCCAGGATGGTCGAGTCCACCCCCGGCGGAGTCGAGATCGCGACCGTCGGTCCGACGCGTCCGACCTCGGGGGCCGCGGACATCACGGACTGCACGAAGTTCGGATCCGCCAGGTCGAAGATCACGCTCTGCGACTCCTCGACCGGGTACTCGTGACGCTCGAGCGCCTTCGCGCTCGCCGACGCCCGCGCCTCCTCGGCGAACAGCTCGCGAACGAAGGCGCCCATGCGCTGCCCCGTGTACCCCGGCGCGATCGTCGCGAGCAGCCGCGACAGCTCGCGGTGCATCTCGAGTGCGCTCCCGTGCCGATCGCGCGGGCGCTTCGCGAGCGCCTGCAGGATCGTCCGCTCGAGCGCGGGCGGCGTCTCGGGCCGCAGCAGCGAAGGCGGCGTGACCTTCGCGCGGCGGACCTTCTCGAGCAGGTCCGCGACGTTGTCGCCCGCGAAGACGGTCTGCCCGCAGAGCATCTCGTGCAGGAGGATGCCGGCGGAGTAGATGTCGCTGCGATGGTCGATCGCCTCGCCGCGCGCCTGCTCCGGCGACATGTACGAGAACTTCCCCTTGATGACGCCCGCTTCCGTCTCGCGCGCCCGGACCGCCGCCTTCGCGATGCCGAAGTCCACGATCTTCACGTCTCCCGTGAAGGACACGAGAACGTTCTGCGGAGACACGTCGCGGTGGACGATCTCGAGGGGGTGGCCCTGTGCGTCCTGGCGGTGGTGCGCGTAGTCCAGTCCCGCGGCGAGGCACGCCCCGACCCAGCAGATCGACTCGATGGGCAGCGGTCTGCCCACGTCGCGGCTTCGCTTCAAGATCCTGTGGATGTCGGCGCCGTCGATGAACTCCATCGCGATGTAGTAGGTCTGGCCGATCCGGCCGAGATCGAAGATCTGCCCGATGTTGGCGTGGTTGAGCTGGACCGCGATCTTCGCCTCCTCGATGAACATCTCGATGAAGCGAGAGTCCTCGCTGAACTTCGGGTGGATCATCTTGAGGGCGAGGCGTTTCTCGAAGCCCTCGATGCTCCCGGTCCGGGCGAGGTAGACCTCCGCCATCCCGCCGATTGCGAGCTGCCGGATGAGCTGGAACGGCCCGAACGTTCGTTCCGCCAAGGGTCGGGATGATGCCGCGTGCGCATGCCGTTGTCAGATCGGCGGTGCTTGACCAGCGTCGGTAGGGTCTGTATGTCTGGTGTATGGCACAGAAGAAATCGACCACCATCCGCCTCGACCCGGAGGATGCCGCAGCGCTCCAACGTGCGCGCGCGGACGGCCACACCGCGTCGGACCTCGTGCGCAAGGGCCTGCGCGTCGTCGCCGCCCGCTACTACAAGGGACGCCGTCCACCGACCACGCGCCTTTTCGTCTCGACGGACGAAAAGCTTGGCGACGAGTCGGAGCTCTTCGCGGATCTCGAGAAGTGACGGCCCGGGGGCCGCTCGTGGCCGACACGGGGGGTCTGCTCCGCGCGCTGGCCAGGAATCGGGACGGAGAAGCGACCTGGCCGGCGTTCGAAGCGGCGCTCACCGCCGCCTCCCGCGTCGTCGTTCCGTCCGCCATCCTCCCCGAGATCGACTACTTCCTACAATCCGACCGCCCCGCGATGCGGCGGTTCGTGGCCGAGCTCTTCGACCCCAGGACGACGTACTCCCACGAGACGGTCACGCCGTCCGACGTCGTCCGGGCTCTGCATCTGGACGCGAGGTTCGCCTCCCTCCAGATCGGGCTGGTTGATGGCGCTGTGGCGGCCGTCGCGGAGCGACTCGCCATCGATCGTGTTCTCACGACCGACCGCCGTGACTTCGGCGCCTTGCGAGTCGGCCCGCGTCTCGATCGAGCCCTCGAGATCGTTCCGTAACGCCCATGCGGCCGATCGTCCTTTGCCTCGTGTCCTCGTGCGCCGGTCGAGCGCCGACGGCGGACGCCGACCCTCACATCGACGCCGACCCGCTCCTCGGAGCGTGGACGACGTCGCGCGATCCGGACGGCGATCCGCTCCCCTGCCCTCTGGAGCTCGAGTTCTTCGCCGACGGAACCGTCGAGGCGAACTTCCTGAACGACGACTCGGAGGAGAAGATGTGCTCGTTCGCCCGGATGCCCGTCGAACGCGACGACTCCGCGCGCCCCGCGCGGCCCGGACGGTTCGGACGGTTGAAGATGGGGGGTCAGCTCTCCGCATGCATCTGGAGGCGCGAGGGCGACCTGCTGCAGCTGGCTTGCGAGGACCACGAGGACCCGCCGCAGGACCTCGACTCCGCGTTCACCCTGTCGCGCGCGCGCGTGCGCGAGGTTCGAGGCCTCGCCGCGATCGCGGGCCACTGGCGCGGACCTTCCCACTGGGGGGATCCGCCCCGGCTGGCCCTGCAGGAAGATGGACGCGCCGAGTTCATGGAGCAGTCCTGCCGCGCGCGCGTCGGAGACGACCGCATCGACCTCGACTGTGGGCGCGAGCACGCGATCTGCCTGTACCGCGCGACTCCGCGCCGGTTGACTCTCCGCTGCGGCGCCGACGGCCGCGCGCCGGACCGCATCGTCGACACGACCGGCCCGCGTTGGATGGACACCGTCGTCTTCACTCGCGAGGAGGCGCCTCGTTGATCCGCCAGTCGTAGCGCAGGAACCCGACGCGCGCGTCCTCCGGGACGTCGGCACGGTAGCGACGGATGAAGGCCACGACGCCGCCCGACGGCTCGAAGTCCGCGCGGTACCAGTCGAAGAGCGAGGTGACCCGCACGGATCGTCCTTCGAGGCGCAGGTGGACGTCGTTGCCCAGCGCCTCGCGTGTGACGCGTTCCAGCGTCGCCTCCAGATCCACCTGCCGGAAAGGCTCCGACTGAAGCGCCGGGCACGACCGCGCGCCGCAGTTGAGCGCGAAGTGCACGCGTGCGTCGTGGAACTCGGGAAGGATCCACTCCTTCTCCAGCTGGTTGAGCGAGACCTCGCGCCCTCCGACCCGGCGCTTCGGCCGGTCGAAGAAGCCGCGGACATCCATCACGCTTCGGACCGGCTCGCCGGAGACGACCTCGGCGATCACGAAGGCGTTGTATGCGTCGAGCAGGGTCGCGAGATCGGGCGACGGGTCGTCCGCGACGTCGGCGAGGAACGCGTCGAGGTCCGCACGCCGCGCGACATCGGCTCGCAGGCCCGCGTAGTCGAAGAAGCCGTGGACGACGTACGCCGACAGCACCCGGCCGAGCGGGGCCGGGTCCGTCCCCGGCCGTTCTCGCCCCGCGTCCAGGGCGACGGGCGCTGCCGTGGTCGAGGGCGCGGGCGCCGCGGTCCTTCGCGCCGGTGCTTCGGCGGAGGAGCAGGCGACGAGAAGGAAGTACGCGGACCGCACGCCCGCAGACTCTACGCCCGCGATGCCGCCACGGTTACCTCGGCCCCCCTCCCCGTTCTGGGACGGGATCCGCCGGCGGAGTTGATGCTACGGTGCCGGCACGATGGGGTGGAGGACTTGCACCGCGGTCGCAGCGTCAGTCCTCTCTTTTGCCGTCCCTGCGCACGCCGATCGCGTCTCGGCCACGATCGTCCGGATCGACGGCGTCGACTTCATCGTCGACCTCGGAGGCGCGGCCGCGCGTGCGGGCGGAGAGCTCGAGGTCTTCCGCACCGTGGAGGTGCGCCATCCGGTCACCCGACGGACGCTGCGCGATCGGTTCGTGATCGGCCGGGTTCGCATCGTCCAGCCCGGCGAGACGCTCTCGATCGCTCGGCTCACCTCGGAGCCGAGCCGGACCGTCCAGGTGGGAGACATCGTCGAGCTGGAGCTCGCCGGTTCGAGCGCGCCGACGAGGGCGCCGCCGTCGGCTCCGCCCGGCGGACTCCCCCCGATCGTCTCGACCGCGCCGGGCGGACCGGCGCCCGAGTGCCCCGAAGCCGAGTGCGCGCCCTGCCCCGCCTGCAACCCCGGCACCATGGACCCCGAGGTCACCGAGATCCTGCTCGCGTGGCGCGCGACGCTCGGCCGCACGCCCGAGGAACGTGCGCAGATCTACGAGGCGTTCCTGCAGCGAAATCCCCGATCGCGATTCGGCGGCGTCGTACGGATGGACATCGACTTCCTGCGCGCGCTCGGGCTGCGTTCCTCGGCCGCAGCCGTCTCCGCAGCGATGGGCGGCCCGACGACCCCCGCCCAGGCGCGTGCCCAGAAGATCCAGTCCGCTCGCCGCGGCGGCGCGCTCAAGACCGTCCACCTCGGCCAGCCGGCCGAGGTCGCCCTGGGGATGGCGCCGTGGGCGGGCGTGAAGGCGATGCAGCTGCACGTCGGGCCGCGGGAAGCGACCTCGTTCCGGACGATCCCGATGACTCTCGACGGGTCCGGACACGCGCGCGCCACGGTTCCCGCCTCGCTCGTGGTGCCCGGAGGGTTCTCCTACTTCGTCGAGGCGATTCCTTCGGAAGGAACCCCCGTCGCCGTGCTGGGCGCCGAGTCGGCTCCGCAAGTCGTCGACGTCGTGGTCCCGCCCGCCCAAGACCCGCGCAGGCAGTCGCGCGTGCGCGTGTCGGGAGAGTTCGTGAACTTCAACCAGAAGGAGCTGGACGACTGGTACTTCCTCACCGAGGGGGACTTCCTGTACCGGGTCCGCGCGGGGGCGCTGTCCGGGGTGCGGGTCGGATACGGCGTCTACCGTGGCGAGGGCGGGGAGCTCGCGGAGATCGATCCCGAGGACGCGGGCCCCGAGCTCGCGCCGCAGCCGGCCGGTTTCACGTACGGGTACACCGAGCTCGAGATCGAGCTGCACCGCTACTTCGGCGTTCGGCCACGGGTGTCGGTCGGCCTCGGCCAGCCCGCCGACCCTGCGAGCGAAACCGAGGGCCTGCGCGGGGGATTCCAGGCACGCCTGCGGCTCGGCGACGAGACGTCGAGCCACCTCGTGATCGCGGGCGAGACCGTCCCGGAGCTCGGCCAGCGGGCGTTCATCGGCCTCGTCTGGGATCTGGTCGAGAATTTCCCGATGGCCACGGAGGTCCACGTCACCGACCAGCCCGTCAACAGCGACGAGCTCGCAGTCAGGCTCGTCTACGAGGTGTCCTGGCTGGCCTCGGAGTCGGCGGCGCTCGGCGCCCGCCTGTCGTACCAGGGTCGACGGATCGACCACGCCGGGTTCGGCGGCGGCCTCGTCGCGACGTTCGACTGGTAGGGGGGCGCATGCGGCTGCGAACGACGTTCACGGCTCTCTCGATCGTCCTTCTGGCCTCGCCCGCTTTCGCCGACGAGACCGCGCGGATCCTCCACAGCCCCGTCAACCAGACGCGGACAGGAAAGGGTGCGCTGCGTTTCCGCGTCCTGCATCCCGAGGCGACCGCCGCCATCGTCGTCCGGTACCGGGCACTCGGTGGGGGTGCAGTCGGCCAGGTCGTCGCGGAGCGAGGGGTCGGCGGATGGGTCGTCGAGGTCCCCGAGGAAGCCGTGCGGCCGCCCGGGTTCTCCTACTGGGCCGTCGAGCGGCTGTCCGACGGAAACGAACGTCCGATCTTCGCCTCGGAGCAGGACGCGCATCCCGTCCATGTCTTCGACGCCGCCGTCGACGCGCGCATGCACGACCGGCTCGATGGCATCGGGTGGAAACGCTCGCAGATGACGCTCCACGGCGAGTACGTCGACTTCGGCCGCAGGCACATCGAAGGGTACGCGGAGGACCTGACCTTCGATCGTTACTACCGCATGCAGGCGATCTACTCGTACTCGATCCTGGGCGTGGTCGATCGCATCGAGATCGGGGGCGGGCATTTCCGCGGCGAGGCGGCGCCGCTCGACCCGGCCGAGCTGCCGGAGGACGGCAGCCCGGAGGTCGGGATGGACTACGGCCAGGCCGCCATCACCTGGTTCGCCCTTCCTGTGCTTCGGTTCCGGACATCGCTGCTCTTCGGTTTCTCGCAGGAGGGGTTCGAGACCGGCGCGGGCGCGCAGATGATGATCGGTCGACCGTGGATCACGAACTTCACGCTCGGCATGGAGGGCGTGACGCGCCTCGGCTACTCCGGGCACATCCGCCTGGGCTGGGCGACCGTCCCGCACGTCCCCATGGGCGCGAGCGTCGTCGTCACGAACTTCCCCGCGGGAGAGGACTCCGGCGTCCGGCTCCTATACGACCTCGGGTACGAGTTCTCGCGCGCATTCGTGATCCGCGCGACGGCGGGCTACCAGGGCCGCACGAGCGTGACCGGCGGACCGTCGGTGGCGCTGGAGATCGCCGCGCGGTTCTGATGCGCGTGGTCGGCGTAGCGATCCTGCTGTCGGCGTGCGACGTGCAGCCCCTCACCGTCGATCCCTGCGCGCGCGTCGATTGCTCCGGCCACGGGGCCTGCGTCGAGACGCCAGAAGGAGCGGCGTGCGACTGCGACGACGGCTTCATCGCCGAGGGGACGAGCTGCCGCGCCCTCTGCGAGGGGATCTCGTGCTCCGGATTCGGGACCTGTACGACCGATCCCGCGGGCGAAGAGGTCTGCGACTGCTACGAGAGCTACGCTGCAGAGGGCCTGACCTGCGTGCCGACCTGCGAAGGGAACGACTGCTCGGGGCACGGCACCTGCTCCACCGAGCTCGGAACGCATTGCGATTGCGATCCCGGATGGTGGAACAGCACGGACTTCGACTGCGTGCCGGACCCGACCTGCGTCACCGAGTTCCTCGACGTGGCCAACGAAGTTCGCGCGGCAGCGTCGGACGGCGCCACGCTGTACGTGGCCACCGACGTCGGGCTCTGGGTCCTCGACCTGGGTTACGGAGGGCGGTACGGGAACCTGCTGGGTGGGCCGGCGCGCGCCGTCCTCGTGGCCGGAAGAACCGTGTACGTAGGAGAGGAGGAGTCTCTGAAGGTCTGGGAGTTCGTGGGGTCCGATACCGTGGAGGCGACGATCGCTGGCCTCGATGGAATCCGCTCCGTCGCCCTGGCGCTCGACGCCGGCTTCGTCGCGACGGCCGGAGGCCAACTGCACGTGCTCCAGGCGGCGTCGCTCGTCGAACCGACCGAGCGCGCCGTCCTGGAGTGGGGAGCGTCGCTGCGCGCGGTCGCTACGGACGGGTCCTTCGCCTATGTCGTGGGGGCAGAGGGCGGCCTGGGCGTCGTCGACGCGGCGGCCGACCCGCCGGAGCGGCTCGCGGACGTCGCACTCGATGGAAATCTCCTCGACGCCGACATCACCGGAGACGTGATCTACGTGGCCGCGGGCGACGCCGGGGTCCACGTCCTCTACGCGCCGGCGCCCGAGGCGCCGGAGCTGGTCGAGACGGTCACCATGGATCTGGGGCCGACCGGAGTGGCCTCCTGGCAGGAAGGATTCCTGGCGGCGGGCGCCCTGGGCCTGGCCTTCTTCCGTCCGGTCGACGGCGCGTGGGAAGAGGCACTGCAGATCCCCTTCTCGGCCGAGGCGCACGACGTGACGGTGTCTTCGGACGATCGCCTCGCCGTCGTCGCGCTCTCCGACGGCGCGGCCACGGTGGATCTCGCGTGCATGGGGTTCTGAGCCTGGCCTCGACATCCGTTCAGTGATGGGGTAGACGGGATCTCTTCGTGCTCCCGTTCCATCCGATCGTCACGCGCTGGTTCGAGGAGACCTTCGCCGCGCCGACGCCGGTGCAGGCGGAAGGCTGGGCGGCGATCGCGTCCGGCTCGGATGCGCTGCTCGCCGCGCCGACCGGGTCCGGCAAGACTCTCGCGGCGTTCCTCTGGGCGATCGACGAGATCGTTCGAAAGGCGCTCGCGGGCACGCTCGAAGACCGGATCGAGATCGTCTACGTCTCGCCCCTCAAGGCGCTCGGCAACGACATCGAGCGCAACCTCCAGGGACCGCTGGCCGGGATCCGCAAGATCGCGGAGGAAGCCGGCACTGCGCTTCCGGACATCCGCGTCGCGGTCCGCTCGGGCGACACGTCGGCTCGCGACAGGGCCCGACAGGCGAAGACGCCTCCGCACATCCTCATCACGACGCCCGAGTCCCTGTACATCCTCTTGACCGCGCAGCGAAGCCGCGAGGCCCTGCGGCACGCGCGGACGGTTCTCGTCGACGAGATCCACGCCGTCGCCGCGGACAAGCGCGGCGCGCACCTCGCGCTGTCCCTCGAGCGACTCGACCTCCTCGCCGGGCGCCCGCTGCAGCGCGTGGGCCTCTCGGCCACGCAGAAACCGATCGAGGCGATCGGGGAGCTTCTCGTCGGGTCGCGCGCCGCGCCCACGATCGTCGACGCGGGGCATCGGCGCGCCATCGATCTGTCCGTGGAGATCCCCGACTTCGAGCTCGGCCCCATCGCGACGCACGAGCTGCGCGGCGCCGTGCTCGACCGGGTCGCGGCGCTCGTCCGCGCCCACCGCACGACGATCGTGTTCGTGAACACTCGCCGCTTCGTCGAGCGGGTGGCACACGAGCTCGGAGAGCGGCTCGGCAAGGACCAGGTCGCGGCGCACCACGGGAGCCTTTCGCGCGAAACCCGGGCGTCGACGGAGGCGGGGCTCAAGGGCGGCGCGATCCCCGTGGTGGTCGCGACCTCCTCGCTGGAGCTCGGGATCGACGTCGGCCACGTGGACCTCGTCTGCCACGTCGGTGCGCCTCGATCCATCGCGACACTGCTGCAGCGCGTGGGACGCTCGGGCCACTTCCTCGGTGCGGTGCCCAAGGGGATCCTCTTCCCGCTGACGCGCGACGAGCTGGTGCAGTGCGCGGCCGCGATCCGCGCGGTCCGCGCGGGCGAACTGGATCGGATCGCCGTACGCGAGAACGCACGCGACATCCTCGCGCAGCAGATCGTCGCGATCTCGGCCACCGGAGAGATCGGCGTCGAGGATCTGTGGGCCCTGGTACGGCGGACCCGCGCGTACCGCGATTTTCCGCGCGCCGAGTTCGACGCGGTGGTCGAGATGCTCTCCGAGGGCATCTCGACCCAGCGCGGACGGCGCGGGGCGCTGATCCACCTCGACCGGGTGAACGGCGTCGTCCGCGGCCGCCGGAACGCGCGCCTGACCGCGATCACCGGCGGCGGCGCGATCCCCGACACCGCGGACTACGACGTGATCGAGGAGCCTGCGGGTGGCCTCGTCGGCAAGGTCCACGAGGACTTCGCGATCGAGGCGATGGCGGGCGACGTCTTCCAGCTCGGCAACCGCTCCTGGAAGATCGTGCGCGTGGAGGCGGGCAAGGTCCGCGTCGCCGACGCGACGGGCCTCGCCGCGACGATGCCCTTCTGGATCGCGGAGGCCCCCGGCCGGACGCGCGAGCTTTCGGAGGCCGTGTCCGACCTGCGGACGCAGGTCGCCGAACGTCTCACCGACCCGGCGGCTGCCGCTTCCTGGCTCGTGGCAGAGGCCAGTGTCGACGCGCGCGCCGCGGAGCAGATCGCGCTTTACGTGGCCGAGTCGGTCGCAGCGCTCGGGGCCGTCCCGACCACGACGACCCTCGTCGCGGAACGTTTCTTCGACGAGGCCGGGGGGATGCAGCTCGTGGTCCATGCGCCCCTCGGCGGCCGCGTGAACCGCGCGCTCGGACTGCTCCTGCGAAAGCGCTTCTGTGTCGGCTTCGACTTCGAGCTGCAGGCCGCCGCGACAGACGACGGGATCGTGCTCTCCCTCGGCGAGCAGCACAGCTTCCCCCTCGACTCGGTCTTCGAGATGCTCTCGCCGGCCCGGATCGAGGGCGATCTCGTGCAGGCCGTGCTCGTGGCGCCGATGTTCGGAAACCGGTGGCGATGGAACGCGACCCGCGCGCTCGCCTTGCAGCGCCACCAGAACGGCAAGCGCGTACCGATGCCGATCCAGCGGATGCGTGCCGAGGATCTGCTCGCGGCGGTGTTCCCCGCGCAGGTCGCTTGCCAGGACAACCATCCGGGCCAGCTCGTCGAGCCTCCCGACCATCCTCTGGTCAACGAGACGATCGCCGACTGCCTGCACGAGGCCATGGACGTCGACGCTCTCCGGGACGTGCTCGAACGCATCGCCAGGGGCGAGATCCGGACGGCCGTCGCGGAGACCGCCGCGCCCTCCCCGTTCTCACACGAGATCTTGAACGCGAACCCCTACGCGTTCCTCGACGACGCTCCGCTCGAGGAGCGTCGCGCGCGGGCGGTGTCGCTGCGGCGAACGGACCCGGCTCTCGCCTCGGGCACGGGCGCCCTGGACCCGGATGCGGTCGCCGAGGTCCGGCGCCAGGCCTGGCCCGAGCCGCGCGATCCGGACGAACTGCACGACGAGCTTCTCTCTCTGGTGATCTTGCCCGAGTCCGAGGCCGGTCCGTGGCGAGCGCACGTGGAGGCTCTCGTCACGGCGCGCCGAGCGACCCGCTCGGGCAGGTGGATCGTCGCGGCAGAGCGCGCGGCATGGGTGCGGCTCGCGTTCCCTGAGGCACGATTCGATCCGACCCCACCCCAGGTGACGGTCCGGACTCCCGAGGACGGCGACGACGTGATCGTCGAGATCGTCCGGGGTTGGATGGACGCTCTCGGCCCGACCACCGCGCAGTCCCTCGCGACGCGCCTCGGCGTGGAACAACGCCGGATCGAGGCCGCCCTGCTGCGGCTCGAGGGCCAGGGCGTCGTGCTTCAGGGTCGGTTCGGCTCGACCGACCCAGACCCCGAGTGGTGCGAGCGAGGCCTGCTCGCCCGGATCCACCGCATGACGATCGGCCGACTCCGGCGCGAGATCGAACCGGTCCCCGCGTCGGACTTCCTGCGCTTCCTCTTCCGCTGGCAGCACGCCGCGCCCGGTACGCAGCTCCACGGCAAGGACGGCGTCCGCCGGATCGTGGAGCGCCTCGGCGGACTCGAACTGCCGGCCCCCGCCTGGGAACGCGACGTCCTTCCCGCGCGTATCGCGGACTACGACCCGTGGGACCTCGAGCAGCTCTGCCTCGCGGGCGAGGTCGCCTGGGGACGGCTGTCGGTCGACGCCGACCGCGCGGCGCCCGGTCGCAGCGCGCCGCTGGCATTCTTCCTCCGGGACGACCTTCCCGATCTACTCGAGGCGGCGCCCGCCGACCCGGCACGACTCGAGGGGCTATCCGCACCGGCGCGGGAGGTCTTCGCGCACCTCGAGCGCAGAGGCGCGTCCTTCCTCGCCGAGATCGCGCGCGCAGCGCGGCGCCTGCCGACGGAGGTCGAGGACGCATTGTGGGAGCTGGTCGCCTGCGGCCTGGCGACCGGCGACGGCGTCGCGGGTCTGCGGACGCTGCTCTTGCCCGAGGAGAAGCGGCAGCCGCGCCGCCACCTGCGCGCGCTCCCCGGCCGGACGCCCAGACGTCTCGCCCCGGTCGGGCGGTGGTCGCTCCTCGTTGCGGATCCGGGAGGCGTCGCGGCGGACGATGTGGCGAGCGCAGGCGGATTCACTCCGCCGGAGCGAGCGGGGGGCCGGGGGGGCGCGGGTCCCGTGCCCCCACGCCGCGACGCCGAGAGAGTGGCCCGTCGGCTGCTCGCCCGGTGGGGCGTCGTGCTCCGCGAGCTCACGGCCCGTGAACGGCGCCTCCCTCCCTGGCGCTCTGTCCTGCAGGCGCTACGTCGCATGGAAGCGCGCGGCGAGGTCCGGGGCGGCCGCTTCGTCCAGGGCTTCGTCGGCGAGCAGTTCGCGCTTCCGGAGGCAGTGGACGCGATGCGCGCCATTCGCCGCCGCGGCGAGTCCGGAGAGCTCGTCCTGGTGGCGGCGGCCGACCCGCTCAACCTCGTCGGCATCCTCACGCCCGGCGCGCGAGTCCCTCTCGCCTCCGGATCGCTGATCGCGTTCCGGGACGGCGTTCCCGTGGAGATCGGCGAACGCGGCGCGCTCCGGAGCCGGCTGCAGACCCAGATCGTCAGCTAAAGAACCCTCGGCGACGGCCGTTCCTACCGGGCATGAGCCCGAGACTCCTCGCGACCGCCCTGCTGCTCGCCGTTGCCCCGTCCGCCTGTGTGGGGGGCGACGACGCCGCCTCCATGTGTCCGCCGGGCGATCCCTGCGAGACGAAGGGGGAATGGGATGACCCGGCGGACGAGGAAACGCCGGACGAGATCCCTCCCGACCCCCCCGACCCAGACGACGACAGGCCCGTCCAGGAGCCGCCGGGACCCGGACCGAAGCCGGGAGCGGGGCAGGACCTGCCCGTCGTCGACCCCGTGGCGCCGGAGACCTGCGGCGACGAGACCATCCAGGACGGCGAGGAATGCGACGACGGGAACTCCGAGGATCGCGACGAGTGCACCACGGCCTGCATGTACAACCGCTGCGGCGACCGCAGGCTCGAGCCGACGGAGCAGTGCGACGACGGGAACGACAGCGACGACGATCGTTGCGACAGCGAGTGTCGGTTCACGGGCGAGGCGTGCTTCGCGGCCGAGACGGTCGCCTGCACCGCGGGCGAATCGCAACAGCTGGTCCGCCAGCCGACCGACGAGACCTGGACGGACGTGGTCGACGAGTACTGGGGCCGTCTCAACGAGCCGCGCGCCGAGTATTCCTTCGTCCTCTCGGACGAGGCCGCATCCCGCGCGACGCTGCGTCTCGCGGAGTGGTCGAGGGACCTCGAGATCTACGTCGTGGCGAATTCGGATCACGGCTGCGTTCCTGGATCCCTCGTGGGAAGCGGCAACGAGGTGACCTTCGACCTGATCGGCGGCCGCAGCTACATGATCGTCATGGAGCGCGCCGACCACCTGTCCGAGTTCACGCTCGACGTGATTTGCGAGTAGACCCCGCCCCGTTTTGGGGTCACTCTCTACCCATCTAACTATCTGATTTCATTACATTCCACAGGCTTCGTGACCGAGAATCCCGTTCCCCGTACCTCATCCCCGACAGCCCCACGCGCGAACGTCCTAACTATACTCAACCAATAGATATTTCGGAATATCATTGAAATCAACCGGGCGGTCGATTTATATATCCTGCGAAAGGGGTGCAGGGATGAACGAGGCGCGCGGGCTCCACGGCTTCATCTCTCTCATCCTCCTCGCGGGATGCGCGAGCGAGGTGGGGAGCGGGACGGGCGATGCGACGGAAGATGAAACGACGGACGGCGACGACGGGGCGGACGCCGACTCCGATTCGGATACCGCCGAGGAGGAGGAAGAGCCCGACTGGTCCTGCGAGAACCCGCCGACGGAGTCGGTGATCGATCTCGCCCTTCTCACGGTGTGCTGCGACGGCGCGCACTGCGTGCCCGCGGCGTTCGTGGAACTCGAGCAGGCCGAGAACCTCGCCGCCTGCGACGAGGACGCCGGCTACTGCGTTCCGGACCCGTTCATCGAGACGCAGGGCTTCATGGTCCCGACGACCTGCCAGTCCCTTGCCGGTGCCGAAGGTCGGTGCCTGTCGATCTGCATCCCGCAGGTCGCCGAGCAGCTCGACCGGCTGCCGCAGTCGACCTGCGCGGCGAACGAACGCTGCTCGCCCTGCTGCGACCCGATGAGCGGCGAGCCCACCGGCGCCTGCGACCAGATGTGCGACGTCGGACCCGCGGGCGAGTGCGCTCCGGCCTTCCCGACCTGCTGCGAGGATGCCTCGGGGCACTGCATTCCGAGAGACCTTGTCCCCGACGAAGACGAGGAGAGCCTCGAGGACTGCGGCGGAGACATGGCCTGCGTGCCCGACGTGATGCAGGACGAGGCGTTCGAGGGCACCGACTGCGTCGGGCAAGGCCTGATGGGCGAGTACGACGGCGTGTGCCTGCCGGACTGCCTCGCGCTCGACATGGAGTGGTCGATGGACGCCGCGCCGTGTCCGGAGCGCCACGTGTGCGTCCCCTGCTCCTCGCCGTTCGGAGGTGAGACCGGTGCGCCCGGATGCGAGCCGCCCGACGGCGGCGATGACGGAGGCTTCGGAGGCTGGTAGCGCTGGGCTACTCTCCCGCGCCGATTGATCGGACGGGCGGCCCAGGCGGGAGCCATCACCGGCATCGCGAGCGGGATCGCGGACGCCGCGATCTCGCTCGCCGGGGCGAGCTCCACGTCTGCGGCAGACGTCGTCCAGGTCCTGCTCGCTTGCACCGGAATCCACGCTCTCGCTGGCGCGATCGTGGGCGGCGCCGCGGGAGCCGTCCTCGCGGGTCTGTCGGCGATCGCCCCTGTCCCGGCGGCCGCGCGGCGACTCCTCGGCGCACTTCGTCGGCCGCTGACCCCCGACCCGGTCGTTGCGGCAGCGCTGCCCGCCGTCGCCGTCGCCCTCGGTCTGCTCGCCTTCGCCGACGCAGAGGTCGTCGTCTATTTCGCCACCTCCTACCGGGACGCCCGGCTGGCGGGGTGGGCAGCACTCGCGGTCCTCGGCGCCACGGGCCTCGCGTCGGTGGCGGCGGGCGGAGGCCTGTACGGACTGCTGCGCAGCGCGGCGCGGCGCTTCCCCTCGCTCCAGCGTCCTGCGGCGACGATCTGGCCGACGCTGGGAGCGGCGTGTGCGGCGCTCGCCGTCCTCGCGTTGCGCGAACGAGACCGCCTGGCGCTGCTCCCGGTCTCGGCCGCCGTCGTCGCGGCCGGCTGGGCGATCGCGACCGTGTTTGCGGGCCGCGCCGTCCAGGCGTCGGCGGCGCTGGCGTCGCGGACGCTGAGACGCATCGCCATCGCGGCGGCGATCACGGCGGTGGCGCTCGCCCTGTACGCGGCGGTCCTCCCGGCAAGCCGCCCGGCCGCCACGCTCGCCGTCTCCGAGCACTCCGCCCTGTCCGCTCGCCTCCTCGCCGTGGCCTCCTCGTGGACTGACCTGGACGACGACGGCCACGGGTTCCTGTTCGGCGGGGCCGACTGCGGGCCGAACGACCCGGACGTCCACCCCGAGGCCGTCGACGCGCCCGGAAACGGCGTCGACGAGAACTGCTCCGGCAGAGACGCACGGCGAACGTCGTCCACGCTCGGCTCGCCGGGCTTCATCCGTCCCCCTCGCGGCCTGCAGGGTTCGAGCGTCCTCCTTCTGACTATCGACGCGCTGCGCCGCGACCGGCTCGCCGCGTACGGACGGCGCGGCCGCTCCCTGACCCCCGCCCTCGACTGGCTCTCGCGCGATGCCGTCGTCTTCGACCTCGCGTTCGCGCAGTCGTCGCGCTCGCTGCGCTCCATTCCCGCGATGATGACCGGGCGTTACGCCTCGCAGATGTTCTGGGGCGAGGAGCATCTCTTCCAGTCCCTCCTGCCCGAGAACCGCACGATCGCCGAGGACGCGGCGGCCGCGGGCTGGGACACTGGCGCGTTCCTCTCGACCAGCTACTTCTCCGCGAGCGAGGGGTTCCTCCAGGGATTCGACGTCGTCCACCAGGATCGCTCGTTCAAGGGATCCTCCGCGCGCGCCGTGGACGCGGCGGTCGACTTCCTCGGGCGCGTGCCTGCCGGCCGGCGGTTCCTGGCGTGGGTGCACCTCTTCGATCCGCACGACCCCTACGGGCCCGGGCCCGGCGGCCGCGCGGGCCGGTACGACGCGGCGGTCACGCGGACGGACCGTCAGGTCGGCCGGCTCCTGGGCGCCCTCGGAGAGTCGCCGCACGCCGCGACGACCGTCGTCATCGCTACCGCGGACCACGGCGAGTCGCTCGGCGAGCACGGCGCCCTCACGCACGGCCGCAACCTCTACGCGGAGGTCGTGCGCGTGCCGCTCTTCGTGCGGGGCCCCGGGATCCGGCCCCGTCGAACCAGGGCCCTGGTCGGGCTCCTCGACGTCGCCGAGACGGTGCGCAACCTCGCCGGATCTCCGGCGCAGCCGTCTGCCGGCAGATCGTTGATCCCGATCCTCGCCGGGTCCCGCGACTCGGTTCGCGCTCTCCTCTTCCAGGAGCTCCTCCCCGACGGCGAGTTCCCTACGCACTTGAAGGCCGTGACCGACGGTCGATGGCACCTGGTCCGGGACGTCCGGGGCCGCGCCGAGCTGCTCTTCGACCTGCAAACCGATCCCCGCGAGGAGAGGGACCGAGGGGCCGACGCGGGCGACGATCGCCGGCGCCTCTCGTCGGCGCTCGGTGACTTCGTCGACTCGCAGGTCCCGGCGACCGGAGACGCGGCGATCGTGGCGCGGCATCTTTTGGACGCCCGGGAGGTGCCGCGTCGCCTCTGGGCGCGTCCCGAGGTGCGGTTCGGCCGCTGCGCCGAGCTGGCCGGGATCGGTCTGCCGCGGTCCCGCTTCCGCCGCGGCGAGATGCTCCCGCTCGACCTTTATTTCCGGCCGCTCGGCGACTGTCCCGACGACGCGCGTGTCGGCATCGGCTTCGCGCCCGACGTGCGGCAGCGGGTCCCGCGGTTGTTCGGAGGCTTCCACACCCCGGTCCTCGGACGCCTGCCCGTGTCGCGCTGGCGCGAGGGCAAGATCGTGAAGGACCCGGTGCACTTGACCGTCCCGCGCGATCTGCGTCCCACGCGGCTCACCATCCGCGTGTCGATCGGATCTCGCGGCGCGCTGATCGAGACGGACGCGGGCGAGACGGAAGCGCGGGTCGGGGCGATCGTGATCGAGTGACTACATCTCGTGGGCGGCCCACTCGACGCCGCCGCCGCCCACCGTCGTTCGAGAGAAGGCCTGCGCCACGCACTCGTGGACTCCAGAGTGCATGACGGTCGGTGAGAGCACGGTGGCACGCGTCGGGGCCCCCTGGCCCATGCGCACGTCGAGGAGGATCTCCCCCTCGTACCCGGTCCCGAGGCATGCCCGCACGGCCGCCGGCAGGTCGCCCACCATGGGGATCGGGGGCCGGACACCAGGCACCACGACGCGGTACTCGGGCGACGGCGCGTGCAGGGCCACGCCGCGCACGAAATCCCGCGGCCGGAGTCGGAAACCCGACTGCTCGACCGAGAAGAGCCCCGCACCGAACGCAACTGCGCCGCCGAGCATGGCGAGCAGCCACCCGATGCCGCGCTTCCCCCGCGGGATCACACCCGGCTCGAGCGCGCGCAATTCCTTCTGCAGCGCTCGGCGCTCGGCGCTGACGGACGCGAGCTTCGACCTCGCGTGCGCTAGCTCCTTCTCCAGCGCCTCCGACCGGGCGCGCAGCGCCTCGTGGTCGTCGCGATACATCGGCTCCGATTGTAACCGACCCAGGCGGAAACGCATTCCCGGGAAGCGCAGATGGCGGGACGGCGCGGCGTGGGTACACTGCCGGCCGTGCGGATCGCCGTCATCGGCGCGGGATCGTTCGGAACGGTGCTCGCGAGGCTCCTCGCCGAAGCGGGACACACGGTCGGCCTGTGGTCCCGCTCCGAGGAGCATGCGCGGTCGATGCGCGACTTGCGGGAGAACGCCCGCTACCTGCCGGGGATTTCACTGCCGACGAATCCCCACTCCGGGGGAGGATCCGTCGTCCCCGGCTCCGACTTCGCCGAGGTGCTCGACCGAGCGGCGCTCGTGGTCGCCGTGGTCCCCTCGCACGGTATGCGCGAGGTGATGACCGCCGCCGCGCCGCACCTCCCGCCCGGTGCCCTCGTCGTCTCGGCCTCCAAGGGCATCGAGGAGGGCACGCTCATGACGATGAGCGAGATCTTCGCCGAGGTCCTGCCGCAGCCGCTGCGCGGACGGACCGCCTTCCTGTCGGGGCCGAGTTTCGCGAAGGAGGTCGCGCTCGGCCTCCCGACGGCCGTCTCCGTCGCGTCGGCCGACGCCGCGGTCGCCAGGGAGGCCCAGGGGATCTTCTCGACCGAGCGCTTCCGCGTGTACACGACGGACGACGTCGTCGGCGTCGAGCTCGGAGGCGCGCTCAAGAACGTGATGGCGATCGCCGCGGGCTGCGCCGACGGGCTCGGTTTCGGCCACAACACCCGCGCCGCGATCATCACCCGCGGGCTGGCCGAGATCGCGCGGCTCGCAGTCCGGCGCGGCGCGAACCCCATGACCCTCGCGGGCCTGTCGGGCAACGGCGACCTCGTCCTGACCTGCACGGGTGACCTGTCGCGCAACCGGCAGGTCGGGATCGAGCTGGGACGGGGACGGACCATCGAGGAGATCCTCGCCGGCATGAAGATGGTCGCCGAGGGCGTCCGGACGACGCGCAGCGCGCGAGCCCTCGCCGAGCGGCTCGGCGTCGAGATGCCAATCACCGAGCAGGTCCACGGGCTCCTTTACGAGGGCCGGCCGGTTCGAGAGGCGGTCGGCGCCTTGATGGGCAGGGCGCCCCGGACGGAGCAGGGATGAACCCGCGAGCGCCGAAGGCGCGTAGTCGAGACGCCGCGCGCGCGGTCAGCGCGCCTCCTCTCGGGCCTATCGGCTGCCCTCTCCCGCCGTACGGAGCAGTGCGGGAGTGCGGCCGATGAAGATGACGCGACGCTTCACCGCGCAGAAGGTGCTCTACTTCGTCGTCGTACCTTCGATGCTCGCGGCCGCGAGCGCGCTGGGGATCCTGATCTTCCGCAACACGTCCGAGCTTCAGGCGCTCGCAGAGGAAGCGGCGGCGCTCGGTACCGTCACCGATGCCCGGCGGATCCGGCGCGCGGTGGAACGCGAGATCATAGAGGCAGACAACGCCGCGTTCGAGGCGGCACGGACGATGGACGCCGACGCGCTGCGCCTGGCGCTGCTCGACCCGGAGGTCCTGCCGCCGCCGGTGCGCTCGATCGTCCTGGTCGAGGAGGAACCGCGCAGGGAGATCGCATTCGTCACGCGCGATCCCGACGGTCGGGAAGGAGAGTTCGGCAAGGCCTATCGCCAGCGGATCCGGCCCGAGCTGGACCTCGAGAAGGAGCCGCCGAACCGCCACAAGCACCTGCACAAGGAGGTGCGAGGAGCGTCGTACCTCGTCGCGTACATCGTCCAGGTCGTGCAGGGGCGCCGCCGGCACGTCGCGGTCGAGACGGACCTCGACTGGATCGTCGAGCAGCGGTTCCCGGAGCTGTTCCGGCCGACAGAGGGGCGGAGCCTGCACAACGTCGTCGACGCCGAGGGACAGGTCGTCTACGGGCGGGACCTGTCGGCGGCGGGCGATTTCCTCGTGGAGATGCCGTTCCCCACGACGCTCTACGGCTGGCGGATCCAGATGGCGCCCCGCCAGGCGCCGCAGCTCGAGGCGAGCGTCCGGCAGCGCAGGCGGACGGAGGGCGTGTTGACGGCGCTCGCGTTCTTGATCGTGCTCGCCGGCGGGGCCTTCCTCGTGTTCGCGGCGCAGCGAGAGAAAGCGCTGCGCGAGCTGGAAAGCGACTTCATGGCGAACGTCTCGCACGAACTCAAGACCCCACTGTCCCTCATCCGCATGTACGCGGAGCTGCTCGTCATGCGCCGCGAGGAGACCGAGCCGAAGAGGCAGGATTATGCCGAGGTGATCCTGCGCGAGAGCGAGCGGCTCACGTCGCTCATCGACAACGTCCTCGACTTCGCGCGCGTCGAGCGCGGCAGGGTCCCGTTCGACTTCCAGAGCGGAGACCTCGGAGAAATCGTGCGCGCCGCGGTCGAGGCCTTCCGGATGCGCGTCGACGCGGAGGGGGCGACCCTGAACGTCGCGGTCTCGTCCGGATTGCCGGCCGTCCGGCTCGACGAGCACGCGATCACCTTGGCGGTGGTGAACCTGCTCGACAACGCGCTCAAGTACGGTCGGGGCGGCGCCATCGACGTCACGGTGCAGCCGGGCCGGCGCGAGGTCGTCCTCGCCGTGCAGGACCACGGTCCAGGTCTGGCCCCCGAGGATCGCCGCCGTGTCTTCGAGCGGTTCTTCCGAGCGCAGGCGGCGGTCGAGTCGCGGACCCGCGGGTCGGGAATCGGACTGTCGCTGGTCCGGCAGATCATCGACGCGCACGGCGGCCGCGTGTGGGTGGAGTCGGAGCCCGGCGCGGGCGCGCGCTTCAGCGTGGCCCTCCCTGCCCTGCTGCCCGCCCGCGCTTCGGCCGCATTGCCGGAAGCGCCCACAGCGTGATAACGGAGGCCGACCGAGCGCGATGAGCACATCCAGTGGCACGTCCGGCACCACGTCAAAGAAGATCCTGATCATCGAGGACGAGCCGGACATCGTCCGCGGTCTCTCGGACGCCCTCGGCTTCGAGGGCTACGACGTCGCGGCGGCCTACACGGGGAAGGACGGCGTGCGCCTGGCGCGCGAGAACCCGCCGGACTGCGTGATCCTCGATCTGATGCTCCCCGACGGGAACGGCTACGAGGTGTGCCGCGACATCCGGGCGACGGCGCGGGCGGTCCCGATCGTCATCCTGACCGCGCGAAGCCAGGAGAGCGACAAGATCCGCGGGCTCGAGGCCGGCGCCGACGACTACGTGACCAAGCCGTTCAGCGTCGCGGAGCTCCTGGCCCGCATCCGCGCGATCTTCCGCAGGCTCGAGCGATTCGCGGACGTCGCGGACATCGCGCTCGGCGACGTGAAGATCCACTTCCACACGCACGTCCTCGTCCGGGGAGGAGAGTCGATGCCGCTGTCGTTCTACGAGGTCGAGCTGCTCAAGCTCCTGTGGGAGCGGCGCGGAGAGCCGGTCTCGCGCGACGAGATCCTCGACAAGATCTGGGGCCTCAAGGCCGGGCCCACGAACCGAACCGTCGACAACTTCATCGCGAAGCTGCGCAAGAAGGTCGAGCGCCTCCCCGACAAGCCGGAGCACATCCTCACGGTCTACGGCACGGGCTACAAGTTGGCGACGTGATCAGAACGCGGGTTCGGTCAGCGCGCGGAAGCGGATGCCGTTGTCGACGTCCTCGCGGACGCCCGAGTCGGCCCAGGCTGCGAGCGCCACGTTCGCGTTCATCCCGATGACCGGGGCCGCCTGCGTGTCGTCGGTCAGCTGGTTCACCCGGAAGGCGTCGTCCTCGCCCAGGCCCATCGGACCGCGGGCGAAGCTGCCGTCGTCGTTCACGTAGCGTCCCCAGACGTCGCCGTCGGCCTGCCACACGACGTACCAGTGGCCCGCGTTCCCGTCCACGCTCGGGAGCGAGTCGCCCAGCGCGGCGGAAACGGGCACCGCTGCGGCGTCGGAAGCTCCCGCCAGGTCGAACGACTGGAAGAAAACGTCGCCCCCGTCGGCCCACACGACCGCGAACCGGTCGGCCGCTGCGTTCGTCCCGACCGAGACCTGGCTCGCCGTTCCGGCTGCCGCGACGACCTCGTCGCCGGGCGCCGTCGCGTCCTGTGCGACGAAACGGAACCGCGCACCCGCGCGATCCCAGCCCGCAACGTAGTTCCCGTCGGACAGAGCCGCGATCGACACGTTCGTCGCGCCCGGGGCATCCGAGACGACCTCCGGTCCGCCGTCGGCGCTCCCGTCGGGGCCAAACGTGGAGACGACGACGTCTCCGACCTCGATCCATGCGACCGCGAAGCTGCCGTCCGCCTCCTGCACGGCCGCCGCGGGCTCCTCCTGCTCGATCGAGTCTTCCTCGACGTGCGCCCCGACGCCCGCGAGGCCGGCGTCGCAGAAGTCCTGCTCGGCCCCCCATTCGCAGGCCGTGAAGAGTATGTCGTGCTCCGCGCCGCCCCCCACGATGAACACCTTTTCATAGGCGACCACGAAGCGCGAGCCGCCCATCCCGATGCCCGGATGCTGATACGTGATCGGCCCCACGGCCTGCGCCCCCGCGAGGGGCAGATCGTTGCGCCACCCGGCCACGCCGCGCGTCTCGCCGAGCGGCCCGAAGGTACGGTACACGATCGAGGTCCCGGACGCCCCGCCCCGGAAAGCGATCACGAACGCGTCTCCCGCGCCGATCGTCGGCTGCTGCTGGGATCCCGCAAGGGCCGTGTTGAGCTGCATGTCCTCCGTCGTGCAGTCGGCCGCGCACCCGTCGCCGGGCGTGTCGTTTCCGTCGTCGCACTGCTCGTTCGCCTGACGGTCGCCGTCCGGGCAGATGGCTTCCTCGAGGACTGGGTGAAGCGTGATCGTGATCGTTTCCGTTTGCCCGGCCGAGACGGCCAGGTCGCCGCATCCCTGCGTCACGGTCGTCGTGTCGTCCCCCGGGACCTGCCGGCCCCGGACGCGGAAGACGTACCGGAAGCCGCCCACGACGTTCGCCTCGATCGTGGTCGGCTTTCCGGCCACCGCCGGGAAGGGCTGATTGACCCGGCGGTTCTCCCCGGTCTCCAAGCCCTCCACGAGTCCTCCCGATGCGTTGCAGACGACGGCCTCGTCGCCCACCTCGAGGCCGAGCAGGTGCCACTCGTTGACGCCCTCGTGCTGCAAGGCGAACTGCAAGCTGAAGGTCGCTTCCGGCTCGGCACAGCCCGAGACGCACGCCAGGAGGGCTATCGCACGCACGGAGGAATCGTAGACCGGGAGGGCTCGAACGGGAAGGTCATCTGAGCGGGAGCAACGCGAGGGCGCCGAGACGGGGAGCGAGCCGGAGCCCTCGGAGGTGGGGACGCCGCAGGCGTACTAGTCTGAAACCTACCCATCTTTGTTGGCTTTTCTCGGTTGGCTTTTCTCGATGATCAGGCCGCCTTGTTGAGCTG
>Ga0247727_10001913_pt1 | contig 48279 bp, 59 predicted proteins | sample WisWelCaveWW1625_FD_202498 | JGI IMG/M metagenome (GOLD analysis project Ga0247727, IMG submission 202498) | Biofilm microbial communities from Wishing Well Cave, Virginia, United States - WW16-25 | ecosystem: Environmental > Aquatic > Deep subsurface > Groundwater > Cave microbial mat | place...
GACGGGAATGGTAGCCTTTTTGTCACACGCAAAGCGCACCAGGTTTATGGCCTCTAGAAGGCGTTTGGAATTGACGGTGATTTTCATTGCTCCTCTTCCCTTTTTCTTCCTCTTTCCCTTGCAAGGCGGGGCACCACCGCCTACCCCATTCGTACAACCATCTCCATGCCTCTTCCAACGCTGTAAACTGGGGGCTGTAAACGGTCGCCCCCGTTCTCGCCTCCCCCGGCTCCAGTGGTAGTGTCAGGCGGTCGCGCGATTCGCGGTCCAGTCTGTAGCCGCCCTGATTTGGCACTTCCTCCAGAATCCGGTCGCAATCCGTCAACCTCACGTCGAAACTAGCCTCGAAAGTCACGCTGTGGTCGGGATGCCGCCAAGCCCCTAGCCCGAAACCATACTTTCCGTCGTAGTGCGCCCCGGCGGAAAGCCGATCGGAATTGCCCCTCTTTTCGATAGGCAAGCCAAAGCCCGCTAGGAGGTCGGCGGCTCGATCGACGTAGCCGGAAAGCTCTGGGTCTCTTCCATAACCGGAACCGTAGAGGTAGCCGGTCGGCGTCCCTCCGACCGTGGCTATGCGCCCATAACTCGTGGTGATCTTACCTTGTCTCATTCGGTGTCCTCTCCCTGTTGAATGTGGAGGGCATCGCGCATGGTGTCGGCCTGCCCTTGGCCGTACCCCTTTTGGTAAGCGAAGATCACCAAGGACATGAAGGAGGCAAGCATCATCCTGGGCGGATCGCCACTTTGTACAGAGATTGTGCCGAAGGCCGTCATGATCGTGGTGCAGGCAGGAGAACGAAGGAACCCCTTATACATAAGGGCCTCCATATCAATAGAGTCCGCCACAACGCCCAGGCGCTCTTGCAGGAAGTCGGTAGCCAACGCCGCGCCCGTCTCTTCGGTTAGGGTCATTCCCGGCTCTCTTCCCCCTGGACGCACACGGTACAGGACAAAGCCTCATTCCCGGTGCAGTCATGCCAAGCAGTGAGCACAACATCTCTTCGAGCACGCATGGCAGCCCCCACCCTGTTTTCTGCGTTGAAACAGGCCGCACACAGCGCGGTTTCGTCGCAAGCAGTACCTTGGTCACTGAGCATGGCCCACATCTCGATTGCTTCATAGATCATTTTTCACCTCTGCTGGATTCGCCCTGGTCGCTTCGGTTAGGAGGGTCATTACCGCCTCGCTGGCGGGCTACCGTTCGGGCCTTCGCCCCGTTGCTCGGTCCCACCGCAATAGCGGCAGTTGTCAAACTTCCCGTGTGGCGTCCCCGAGTGTCCGGGACAATTCTCCGGCGTCGGGGCCTCCGCTTCCCGCTCCCACCAATCGGCCTGGAACAGTTCCGGCGGATTCGAGAAGTCCGGGTAGAATCCTCGAATCCTGACAACGGCTGAGTGATTCTCCGGTGTAGCAATCGCCGCGCGGCCCGCTCCTGTTCCTGCCGGTTGATTGCTCAACACACACCGGGTGAAATAACTCGGATACCCCGGCGGGTCTCCGGCGCAACCGTTCCCCATGCTGCCCAAACGGTAGGAAGGAGGCGGCTTGTAAAGCGGCAACTCCTCTAACCGCTGCTGGTCGATTGTGCTCATGTCGAGTTGGTAGAAACCGCGCAGCAAGCCTTTTTGTCACACGCAAAGCGCACCAGGTTTATGGCCTCTAGAAGGCGAGGGTGGCGGTGGTTCCGTTCGGGAATACCCGAAAGTGAGCGGTTTCTGCCCGGTCGCCGATGCCGTCCACTACGACTTGAAGGAACCGTTCTTTGTTGTCGGTGGCCGCCAGGTGGTACAGGTCAAGAAAACCCTTATACTTAACTCCTCTGGCCGCAACACTGAAAGCGACGCCGTAGAAGTCCCGCGATATCGTGACCGCGCCGAAGGCTGAGCGGCTTCTGAACTTGAATACTACCTTCCTGTTTTTCATTCGAGTTTCCCTCATAGACATGTCACCACAAGGCGATAGATAGCGTACGTGAAAGCGAGTGCTACGTACCAGCGAATGGTGGAGTTCATGGTTTTGTTTCGCCTCCTGGGGCTTCCTCTCTGGCGCGTGACCCAATCACCAGGGCGGGCTTGCTGACTTGCACCGCCGTGATGATCCTTTCCTCAATCACCTGATAGTACTTGCGCCGCTCATTGCGCGGATAGCAGTCAGTGTCGGGAAATGGCGCGCGCTTGGTTACTCCCGTTTTCACCGTCCTAATGCCCTCCGCCCGACCTGCTGCGACAGGTCGGAGCAAGGCACTAACCCTTACTGTTGCGCCCACGAAAGCGCTAACTCCAACGCCCGCGCCTTCACCGCCGCCCGCCCGCCAAACCACGCCGACGCGAGTCGCCCGTCGGCCTCACGTCCTGCCTCATGGTCCGCGTAGTAGGTGACGCCGTTTAGAGCGCCCCACCAAGTATCCCGCGCCGATTGAAGCCGAGCGCCGGGCGAATTGCGAATCGCCATTGCCATATCTCGCCCCGGAGCGGTCAAGTCGCCGAGTGAAAACGCGGGCGCTACCAACCGTCCCTCCGAGTAGATCGGGGTACCCGTCGTCAACTGCTTAACGGCGGGCGGTTCCGTCAACTGTGCAAGGTATTGAATCACGCTTGCGGGCGGAGCGGGAACGGAAGCAAGCCGCGCGGCGTACTCGGCCATCTTTCGCATTTGCGCGAGCGCGGCTGCGACCTTGGCTTTAGCATCGGTTGCCACGGATGCGTCAAACTTGCGCGTATGTTTCATGCGGAAAATGCGGTCGCGGGACTCGCCGTTGACTGCGGCAGACAGGGTGTTCCAGCAGACCACCCGGATACTGGTAGTCTGCGCCTGAAACACCATGCTGCCATCGTGTGAATTGGCGAGTAACAGGTACCCTTCGGACGTGTCGTTACCGGGCAGGGTGAACGCCGCGCCGTTGAGTTTTGCCAAAGCCCAAACGACCGCGCCGCTCTTGAGGGCGCCGCAGGTCTCCATTGTCATGTCGCCCGCGTCACAGTACCGCCGGAAGAAGTCGAGCGTATCGCGGTTTTGGATTGGGTGGTAACGCTCACTGGCGACTTGAAACACTTGGTTGTCATGCTGGCGGACAATGGCGCAATAACCGGGGATGGCAATTTCCTCGCCGGACTCGTGGGAAACGCGCATGCGGACTTTGCGCCGTTCGACCTGCCAGTTAAGGGAAGCGGCAGCGGATATCTCATCCACTGTTGCGCCGGGCACTACGGGAACGCCTAGGCCGTGCCAAGGCGTTGTTGTGTTAACGTAGGCCATAGTCTCTAACATGTGTGACATAGGCTTGTCACCTCCGCCGAGACGATTTCACACGGTCTCGTCTCGGCGCAAGGTACATGGCTTGTCTCACCACCGTACTTCCTCCGCTCCGTCCCGTAGCCGTTCCCGCATCGCCTGGAGGATGACGCGCTGTGAGGCCAGCAAGTCATAACGGGTGTCGTGCTCCACGATGTAATTCATGGCGTGAATCAGCGTTTGTAACTGCGCCGCTATCCGTTCCCGGTCAGCCCGTACTTCCCGCGTGCCGTCATGTCCTTTGCTCACGGTCCCATAATCTCACATCACATAACGTGCCGCAATGGTACGAAGGTACCGATTTATGGGCATTTTCACCTTAGTACCCTGTCCACCACCGTGGGGTGGTGCTTGCCGGGCCCTCGCGGGACCATTACCCTAAATTAGTACTTGACATCCGGTGGGAGTTCGGTTATAATGATCGCGCCGGGGTGAAAGGCCCGGTTTTTGTGGGGACAGTGGGGGAGCACATGACCGTCGGAAAACTCCACAAGATGATTGAGGCGATCCTTCTTCGCGCCCCGAAAAGGTGGGTAAGTACTAGTCCCTTTGGGCTATTGACGCCGTGAGGCGACTTGGGGCAAAGTAGGAATGGGGGTAGACCCATCATGAAGATTTCCGAGGTATTGACGGGGCAGGACAAGTGGACCCAAGGCGTGGAGGCCCGGGACGCTACTGGGTATCAGGTACCGCCGTGTGATCCTGGCGCAGTCCGTTTTTGCCTTACCGGGGCGGCGCGGAAGTGCCAACTAGTGGTAGCTCTCGCGAGTTGGTGGGAGCAAAGGAGGTCGGAAGGTGTAGTCGAGGAAGAGGACGGGGAAAACCTTGAGGCGTGGAACGACGCCCATGGCCGCACGTTTATCGAAGTGCAGAGGGTCATAGCGGAGTTCGAGTCCTTTATGGGGCGTTTCCCCGGTGCCTTCCTGAGGTACTGACGGGACCGGAGACGTGGACGCAACGCAGAGAGGTACGCGGCCGCTTTTTGTCTTGTCGGGGCGGCGCGAAAGTGCGGACTGTTGATACCCTTCTTGGACTGGTGGGTGGCGCATGGGGGAAGGGGTAAACTTCTCGTTGCGTGGAACGACGCCCCGGACCGCACGTTCCCCCAGGTGCAGGCTCTCGTTGGGGAGTTCGAGGACTACATGGCCGCGCCCGCCCCGCCGAAGGCGGCTGTCCCCGTAGAAACCGGGCCTCTGCCCCGTCGCCCCAGTCCTACTAGGGTGAACGCCCTAACACCCTTGCCTCACCTTCACCTTGGCCTTCGTACCGGTACGGACGTACCGTGGTATGACCCCCCAGTACCGTAGGCGTATGGCCTAAGTGGTAGAGAAGGTTCCACCGGGGGTGCACCGGGGTCATGGGCCTTAGGACTTTGGATGTATGACCGTGGGGGCCACGGGCGGGCGCGCCCGCCCCACGGGCCGGGGTCCCTGGCCGCCCAAAAATCTTTAGGCAACTTCTTGTTATAGCCAACCGTCTCTCCACACGGGCCCCCCCCCCTGGCCGGTGTGGGCAGGCGACGACCTCCACGAAGCGGAGCGGGAAGCCAAGGATCGTGCGGCGAAGCAACCGAAGTTTCACTGGACCGTCCAGGATTCCGTCAAACGCCGCCTTGTGGGGGTCGCCTATCATGAGTCCCCGCACGAGCGCAATTCTGAGGGGCGGCCCAACGACCGAGGGGTCTGGTATAGCGCGTGCGCCTGGGACCCGGCAAAAGAAGACAGTGCAACATAGTCCGCCTCTCCCCGTGGGGCACTCGGAAAGCGCGTCCGGTTTCCGTCATGTTTTTTTTTCAAGTAAAACTTGACAGCAGTTTGTTATGTCCAACGACCCTTGCAGGCCGGGGCCTTAAATTATAGCCAACCGCCCCCCCCCGTGAGGGCCGTCGGGTGAGCCAACAAAAAACTTGCTTTTGCACCCTTGTTGGAGGTAAAGTAACGGCATGAGATACACCAAGAAACACAGGGACCCAAAAACAGTTAAGATCGAACTACGTCTTACCACGCCAGAATTGCGGGCATTCAAGGAAGCCGCTGCGGGCATTCCCCTTTCAACCTGGGTTCGTGAAAGCCTGCGGAACGCAGCCGTCGAAGCGTTGGATTGTGACCAATGTAGGAGCGATCTTTCTCGCCAGTAAACCCTTGCAGGCCGGGGCCGCCAGGCCCCGGCTAAAAAGAGGCCCGGTAACACCGGCGTAAAGCACCGGAAAACAGCGTCTTGTGCAAGTGAGGCGGTGATTGCCTGTTTATAACACCCCGCCCGGCGCCGTAGTCGCGCTCCTTACGAGGCGCTTTGTACAGCGAGACGTATGGGAACGCCAAACCGTTTCAAAAAACTTTGAAGGGGGTCTGGGGCCCCCTGATGTCTGGTGGGAACCATGCAAGTAGAATTGGGGGTGGAGGAAGCACCCCAATGGCGACTATCAAGACAACGGCGACGATTTTGAGCGGGGCGTCACTGAGCGACGTGATTATGGCCCCCAACGGTTACTTCTTGGCGGCGCTGTTGATCCCCGCTGTTTGGACCGCCGCGGGCGTCACCTTTCAGGCGAGCGATGGAGCGGGGGGCACTTTTGGGAATGTGTTCAGTACGGCGGGCGAAGTGACATTCGCCACGGATGCCGTCGGGCGCTTTCTCACGTGCAGTCCGAACGAGTTCCGCAGCGTGCAGACGTTCAAGGTCCGGTCAGGCACCGCCGGGACCCCCGTTAACCAGGGGGCCGACCGCCTCATCACCCTTCTTTACAAACCGATTGATTAGCCCGGCGGGACGAGGCCAAGCCCCTGAGCGAGGAGGCCAAGTCCCTGAGCGACGTAGTTATGGCCCTGGGAAGCTTGGCGTTGCTCCAGGAAGGCGCGGGCGGCGAAGAACCGCTCAGCTAACTCGTGGGCGTCTTCGACCGCCCGGTGTGTATGGGGGGCGGACCAACGGACCCCTGCCCTTTTCATGCCCTGCTTGCCCGACTTGAAATAGGCGCCCCCGGTCGCTCCCGCCCACCACGAACGCATGTCGAAACAGCGCTGCTCGAAGGGGTTCCGCACGTTGGGCACGAAGCGCTCCCAATAGTAGCGAAGAAAAGCGTAGTCGAAGGCCGCCGGGTCTGTGACGCACACCAGGCCCCGCGACCTGTTCTCTCGAAACTGAATGTCGGAAACCCAACGAGACACGTGGGCCATTGCCATCAAGGGATGTATCGCTTCGCTTTGAATCTTCGCCAAGACTTTAGGGAACCTCTCCCAAAAGGCGTTGCACCCCGCCTTCGCTATGCTTTCGCGTCGTAGAGCGTCGGGCAGGGGATGAAGGGCCAAACTTATGCGCCCTGCCTCTTCGCCGTCTGGAAAGCAGCAGACCATGCCCAGTTCGATCATGGAGTCGAGGCCCGGCACGGGGCCGTCCGTCTCCACGTCCAAGAAGAAGTAAAGCTCGTCTTTCTGCGGAGCGTCCTTGGTCATGGTTTCTCAAACTGCTTCTGGAGCAGTTGTTCCTTGTACCATTCGGGGAGACCGTGGACGACGCCGCGACTCAGCAGCGGCCATATCCACTTCCACAGGTCGGTGAGAAGCTCGTCCCGGCATTCCTTCTCTATGTCGTCTCTCGCCTCGACGATCAGTTTGCCAATGTCGCGCGGGGAGTCTTCGAGTAGCCCGCGCTCCTTGAGGTGCTGGACGGCCTTGTTCCATCGGGCGGGCGTTTTGAACTTGGCGACTAGGCGCTCGACGATATCGCCTGTCTGGGGATTCGACTGCTTCCATTCTTTGGCGTGGACTTCTTTGAACGCCTCGCTCACGTACTTGCCGACGAGCATTTTCTTGTCCAGGCCAAAGCGGTCCCGATGAAGGGGCTTGACCACCACGCCCTCGATCTTTTGGCCGCCCAAGACGCTTACGCGGTCCAAGTAAGAGCGAAATTGCTCCAGGTCCTGCACGCGGCATTCGGCAATGCAAGGTACGACTTCCAAATCCAGCCGACGCGCCTCGTCCGCCTTGAACGACCAAGGCAAATAGGACTCTGTACCAATGTCGATGTCGAAGAGTATGAGATGGCCGGTCGGCACCCGGTCGTAGGCGAGCGCGTTGTGCTTTGGTTTTCGCAGGTATTCCGCCCGGTAGACCCACCCCCGAGTAAAAAGGGCTTTCTTGGCGAGGATCGTCTCGACGGCCCTGTCGAACATGCCCGGCGCTTCGATGAACACCTGGGCCCTTTTTGACCGTATCTCGACTACGTTGTCAGGTTGGATGCACCATGACAATTGACTGCCGTCGATCTTTTCCTCGATGAGCACGTCGCCGGGCAACAGGTCCCCGACGGCCCGGTGTCCCAAGGCGTAGACCGAAGGGTAGCTGTGAATGTTCATCATCGCCTGAGAAACGTCGCCCCACAATCCGGGCAGTGAAACGCTACGGTGCGGTCTTCGCGCGTGCTATAAATGCCGATTTGTCGATCAAAATGGGTCGCCCCCCCAAAGTTTTCCCTGTCCCTAACGGGGATCGGAGGCCCGACCCAACTCGCCAAACACTTGGGGCAACGCTTCGTAGCTGTGGTCACCGCATGAGCGCCCTTGAACCGCGTCACTGCAACCTCGAAATCAATCGAAACAGCCCAAAGACGAACATGCTCATGAAGAAGAAGAAAGCGAAGGCGACGAAGGGCTGGTCCGGGTCTCCCCGCTTGACGATAACGATTGCACCCGACAAGCCGAACAGCATGGCGAAAATGCCCCAAGGGTCGAGGACGGGCGAAGAAGAGAGGAAAACGACAGGCAAAGTACGGGGGCAAAGGCCCGGTTTTTGTGGGGACAGTGGGGCGGACGGCCCCGGCGATTCGTCGCCGGTGTTACGGGTGTAGGTCACGCTGTCCCCCCAGGTCGTCAAACCGGGCTGGAAGACGTTGCCTGGCGTTTAGGGCGACCGCACTCGCCGTCCGCCCGTCTGTCCCCCCAAAAACCGGGCTCTCTGCCCCCCCGGGCGTCGTAGGGGTTAAGGGCCAACTAAAGTGTATGCCCCAGGTCCCGTAGGATCGTTCGAGGCTCTTGGTGGGGGGGCGATTTGGGGGGGCTACCAAGACCTTTGACGCCCGACGGGAGTCAGTTGGGGCTAAGGGGCGGACCACCCAAATGGTCGGCCTGAAAGTCTGAGTAGGGATCGGGATGGCTCCGGTCATGACCGATACCCGTTGTCACGGGGGAGATTTGTAAGAAGTCTCCACCATCCCATAAGGGGGTTGGGGCAGTCCCGGCGCTGGCCGGGCAACCCGCTTGTGCGGGAAGGCTGTAGGCCTCTCTGCCCCATAATCACTTTGGTTTTACTGGCTTCGAGAGTTTGTGTCGCATCGGTTAATCCTTCCATACGCTCCAGTTGCTCCACACGATCATCACGACGACCAGGACAGCCAACAGGCCGACGATGGGCCATTGCCATGTTGGTGGAGGCACGGTGACGAGGTTAGCCGAAGCCTCACAGGTTGTCAAGGGTTTTTTTGGCCCTCCCACCAAGATTGAGTGCCGAAGAGCCATTGGCGGACGACTTTGCGGTACATTTTGCCGTTGACGGTAACGGTCTCGCCCGCTGCGGTGTTGTCGCCCGGCACGACGTAAAACTTGTTGGCCCCGGTCCACATTTCGTCCCCGACCGGGTTGACAGGTTGGGCCGCGCCGGGCCCGAGGACGGGATCGATGGCCTTGGGGTCGGCGTAGTCGATGAAGGTCTTGGGGTCGCCGAAGGAGCAATGGCTTTTGAGCTCGGCCAAGGTGACGCCGGGCGTTTTTAGGAAAAGAGCGTAGTCGTGGAGGGAGACTTCGGGGTTGAGGGCGAGGTCGGCGCAGCGGAACAGGATCATCGGGATGTCGGGCGGGGGAGGAAAAGCGGGAATGGGCGCACGGGCGACGAGTATGATGTCCTGGGTCCCCAGGAAGCCGTTGACACGAAGGAACGCTACGCGGTTCGCGTACTTGGTCTGGTTGGCGGCGGTGGTGTGGTCGATCACGCCGCCCCAACCGGGGACGACTTTGGTCGCGCCCTCCGAGACAGGATGAAACTGGGACCAAGCGAGGACGGAAGCGGCCAAAAAAGCGAGCAACAGTTTGTTCATTCGGTTTCTCCTGGGGGATCGCCCAACAAAGAGTATAGGGGACGCAACCCTGAGGGACAGGCGCGGTGCTCGTGCACCGCGTACGACCGTTGCGCCCCTGTTGTTGTGGACGCGCCCTAGGGTTGGCAGGTTACTTTGAAGTTGGAGATGATCTCGTTTCGCGTTTACGCCGAGGGTCGAAAGGGTCCGTACTTTTACGTCCAGATTTTCCCTAACCGAAAGGCGATGCACTGCTCCGCCCATTGCCCGCGTCGTATCTCCACAAAACCGCTGCCTCGCAGTTACGAAGCTATAAGCCAACTGTGGTCTGGAGGGCGCTCTTGGGGCCGTGTACTGTTTCACGAGGGGAAGATGGGCGCAGGCATCGTCGCGCACGAGATGACCCACGCTGCTATGTGGTGGGCAAAGCGACGGCGGTTTGAGGTTCGTCGTCCGCGGGGGGAAGAACGGCTGGCGTGGACGGTGGGGAACCTGGTTCGGCAGTTTTGGCTGCACTTTTACCGGGAACAGAAGCGCGACGGTGCCCGTTCCAGATGTAACTGACGTTGGCTTGGCTCGTATGAAAGATGGCGGCGGTGAGCGCCTGGGAGTAGAGTCCTTTGGCGACGCGGATACTGCGAATCTCGTCGTCTGTCAGTCGTTTGGGCATCTTGTTATAGCCTTTCCCTTCTCGATGGAAGAATAGCAGATGAGAGGAAGGGTGGTTTCCTTCCAAGGAGGCTTCATGGCAATTGGCTACAATCTTGCGTTGACTTTGGCGGCGGGGGCTTTTGCTCCTATTCTTCGCAAGTCGGCGGCGGGCAACCTAACGATGGGATCGGCGGGGGCCGTGGTGACGATTCCGTGGGTCGAGAACGCGAACTCCGGTACGGGCGACCTTGATTCCGTGATGCCCGGCCTGGCGATTGAGGCCGCGTTGAGAGCACTGGTCTCCGACCGTTCGACTAACGGCAACCCCACGTAGTAACGGGACGATTTTATGTCGGTCCAATATGCCGGGGGGACCCGTGCGAACGCGCTGAGTGCCGTCTTTACCACCCGGAACGCGCTCGCGGACTTCATCAAGGACAATTGCGTAACAGCGGGGTGGACAAGCGCTGTTCGTAAGTCTGGGGCGCGGCTCGACTACACGGCGCAGCCCACGAACGCCCAGACGATTACGCTTGATGGGTCGGTTTACACCTACAAGACGGCCATCATCAACGGCAACCCTCGGGAGGTTCTGATTGGGGCGACCGCCGGGGACACTTACGACAATCTGAGACATTGCGTCAACGACGATGGGGTCGGAGAGGGGACGCTGTATTCCAACACGACCGTCGCCCATACGACTATCTCCTCCACCTCGAATACGGGGCCGGGGGCGACGGGGACCATTTTGTTCGAGTCGCTGGTTGGTGGTCTCGATAAGGACTTCACGTATTCGACGACGGTGACTGGGGCGACCCAAAAGGATTCGGCGGGTAACCCCGGGTTGTCAACTCAGACGCGATTCTGGGGCGGCGGCTATACGCTCACGTCGGCAATAACGGCGCAGGGATTGAAGTGCCAGGCGCTGGTGATCGACTGCGGCGACACGGCTACGGGCGTCGAACTGGTGCGGTTACAGATTTGGAACCAGGACGCCACGATGAAGTCCCACACCGCGTTTGGGATACGCAGCGCCATTTCCGGCAACGCGGACTTCCTGTACGGAGCGGCGGTGCCCGTAAGCACGGGGGCGGGTTATACGTTTCGGATCATCGCCAACAAGTTCCAATTTGCGGTGTTCCGCGAAGGGTTTGATCCGGTAACCGAGTCGGAATCCTGGTTTATGGCCGGGGTACCTTTCATTCCAGCGTTCTTGGAGGGAAAGATCGTCTCGGCGGCGTCCAACGCCACGCCTATTCAGATCACCACGACCGTCGCGCACGGTTTTTCCAACGGTAACAACGTCTTCATCGAAGGCGTGGCCGGAAACACGGCGGCCAATGGGCTGTGGACCATTACGTTTGTGGATGCTTCTAATTTCACGCTCAACACGTCTGTTGGCAACGGCGCTTATACGTCGGGGGGCCGCGCCGGGAAGCTCGACGTGAACATCGCGGGGGCGATTTATCACTTTGCAAAGATGGATAATGGCCCCGCGACCGAAGTGATGGGGCGCAACGCCATGCACGCCGGAAGCGGCGGTTTTACGGGGGTAAATGGGCAGTTTTTGGGGCGGGACGCCGATCCCTTTTCGGGCGTGGGCAGTCTGGCGTTCATTGCGGCGGGCCACGGGCAGGAAGTGGAGAACGACGACTTGATTTGGTGGTACGACGGCTCCTATGCGGTTTCAGAAGCGTTTGTGGCGTCGGGAATATCGGCGGCGGGGACGATTAGAAAGATGTTCGGACAGCTTTGGGACGCCATCATCGTTCAGAGGGACTTCAACACTCAGAACGCCTTCACGTTCGATAGCCAGACGTGGTTAACCGTTACGCTCAACTCTGACTTGGCGACAACGGGAATGCGAGGCACTTTGGCGTTGGTGACGGGATGAAATGGCATCTTCATTTACCATTATCAGTGGCCGCAACCCTCGTTACACGGGGATTGGCTCGTTTTCGGGCAACCTTTCGGCGACGGTGGACGCCTCCCCAGTTCGGTCGCTTACGACGGGTGGTCTTATCGAGTGGTTGCCGAGCATTAGCGGCGCCTCCCGTGATCTTTGTTTCACGCCCAACGCAGAAGCGGCGGCGGCAGAGGCCCCTACGGGGTCCCTTGACCCGCCTTTTCCCCCGGTGTGGCCTTACTTCTTTTCGACCGGCATCTTGTACGGGAAAGACGAGATGAGAAACGTTGAGATGTATCGGGGCGATACTCCCGACATCGACGTAACGGTTACCAAGGACGGCGTGGCCGTGAACTTGACGGGGGGAACGCTGCGTTTTAGCGTCAAGTGGAGGACGCAGGACGCCGACGTGGATGTCATTTTCGTCCGTACCTCGCCCGCCGGGGGAATCGTCTTTACCGATGCGGTAAACGGGAAGGCCCGCATTTCGCTCGCGGCGGCAAACACCAGCGGATTACCGGGGCGTCGCGTGGACCTGTTCTATGATTTGCAGCTTACCGATTCGGCGGGCAAGATTTTCACGGTGCTCGCGGGCATGTTCATCGTCAAGCCGGACGTGTCTGTTACGACTCCATGAGGTAAACTTCTAGTGGAGGAATCAGCAACATGGCCCTTCGTATAGCTTTCAGCCCCTCTTATGTTCTGGAGGTTACTCTGAATCCCGCCTCGATAGCGGCGGCTACGGTTGCAGACCAGACCTTTGTCGTCAACGGCCTTAGGACTGAGATGGCCGTGTTCGTCTCCGCCGCTTCGCTCGAAGCCGGGCTGGTGATTTGCAACGCTACGGCCTCCGCGAAAGATGAGTTGAAGATTCGCTTCTTCAACCAGACCGGGGCACCAATCGACCCCGCTTCGCAAGCCTTCAAAGTCATCGGCTTTTAACCGGGTGACGGCTCTAGGGGACCGTCGATGGCGAACCCGATAGTTAAGGACGATGCCGTCGAAATGGTCAACGCGACCATCGCCAAGGCGACCTTAGAAGCCCCCATTGCCTACATCACGCTGTTTCCCGATCACACGGTCATTATGGACCCCGACTTGCAGGAAGCGCCCGCCACGCGGGACAACAACGCCGGAGCCTAACTAATGAGATCATCCTTCAAGTTGCCGCTTCTTTTATTGGTTGCTACACCCCTTTTGCCGCAGGCGGTTACCATTCAGGACCCCACCAACGGCAACCGGGCCGCTGTTACATCGGGACGGTTGCTGCGCGTGGAGGCCAACCCTTCGACGACTACGGACTTCTTCGTCGATCTCCGTAAACTGAACGGCGTCACGCTCACGGGCGCGAATGTCGTGGACGGCGCGAACAGCGCTTTTCGCGTCAACGTGGTCGCGGGTGGGGCAGGAGGGGGCGTCGCTCAGTTGCAGGTTCGTAACTCAGGAGACGCGGCGTGGGTCAACATCGGCGTGGGAGCGGAGGGCGCGGCTGTTCTTAAACTGCCTGTTCGCCTCCACGACGCCACGGGAAACATTGCCGTCGTTACAAACGCCGCTCCCGCAGGTGGAGACTACGGCTTGGGCATCCGTTGTATTTCAGGTTGCGGGGCGTCGTCCTTCCTGGACAACTCGGCTTTCACCGCCGGGGCCTCGTCGATTACGAACATCGGAGGGGTGTTCAACGATGGCTTGGCAGCCGTCACCTCAGGCAATGCTGCTGCACCTCGCATAACGGATCGTCGTGGTCTGCATGTAAACTTGCGAAACAATGCCGGGACTGAAGTGGCTACCTCGGCAGACCCGTTGCGAGTGGACCCGACCGGCACTACAACGCAGCCGACAAGCATTTCGGCTGCGAACTTCCCCGACAACGAGCCATTCAACCTCAACCAATTGGCTGGTACTGTTTTGGCGGCCCCGGTAGACGTGGATTTAGGAGCAGGAGCCGAACAGATCATCCGTGTTTCGATGCGTAAGGCCGCTTCGGGAGGATCGGTTGAGTATGGGACCAGTACTGACCCGTTAAGGGTGGACCCCACTGGCGCGACGACTCAGCCAGTTTCGGGAACGGTGACTGCCAACGCCGGGGCCGGTAACTTCAACGTCGTTGGCACCAAGTCGAACAACGGCGGAGCCCCCGGTTCAACGAACTTGGGCGTTCTTCCGGCAGTAGCAACGGCGGGGGTCCCTACACAAACAGAGGGCAATCAAGTTGGGTTGTCTACGAATCTTGCCGGGTCCCTAAGAGCATTGATTACAGACGCCCTACCGACCGGGGCTAACAACATCGGCGATGTTGATGTCCTTACTCTTCCCGCCAACGCTTCCGTCAATTTGAACCAAATTGCTGGAACCGGGGTGACTGCGAATAACGGCGCTGCTGGAGCGGGGTCGCAAAGAAACGTGCTTGCCAACGATAATTCGGCCATCGCCAATTGGGGTCATGGCGCGGTCGGCGGCGCGGTTCCAAGCGGAGCTACTGTTCTGGGACTCCGGGACGACGCTGGCAACACCCAACGCGGAATCTTCTGTGACTTGCGAGCGAACGTCGATATCAGGGCTTTCACAGCGGCGGAGAGCTTTCAGTTCATTACGGGGGTAGCCAGCCAGAAGGTTTATTTCTGTCATATTTCGATCATGGCTTCCGCCGCTTCCAACGTAAAGATTACGGAGGGAACCGGAACAAACTGCGCCACTGGCAAAACAACCATTTCAGGAGCTTGGCCCTTCGCCGCCAACGGGGGTATTGCACAGTCTTTTGGTATTGGCCCCTTGGTCATGACAACAGCGGCTAACAATGTCTGCGCCGAATCAAGCGCGGCGGTTAGCGTAACGGTCTTGGTGCAATATGCGCTTTTCTAATTTCATTTTCGTTCTGCTGTCCGTCTGTTCGCTGTCGGGAGCGACGCGGCTCTATCTGCCCTCCACGGGCGTTTGCGTTGTCGATCCCCCCGAAAATCTTGGAACCGGCACCTGGAACGAAGTGGACAATGTGAATTGCCGTCCTGCGGACACAACGAAGCTAAGTTCCGCGATGACCAACAAGGTGGAGGGGAAGGCGACGACCGCCAACGTGCGGCAGTTGATGCGGCAGTACGTCTCCAAGCGGTTGAACGGAGCGCAGACCGTCTCAGGCACGGTGAAAGGGACCATACGGGTCCTGGAATCGGCGGCCAACGACAATATCGACAAGGTGTCTTTGAAGCTGGTTTGTATCGACGAGTTTGGGACGACCGCAACGGGAACCATGTTGGCGGTCGGTGACTATGGGCCTACGAACGAATGGGCGACAAGCCTGACGAACCGCCGGATCGCGGACGGCGACACCATGACGACGGTGAATTGCAACGACAAGGATCGCATCCTGGTCGAAATCGGTTACAACAACACTACGACCGGCACTAGCATTACCGGCACCATGAACTTTGGGGACGACTCCGTTACCGACTTGGCCGACGACGAAGCGGGGACCGCGGCGAACAATCCGTTCGTTGAGCTCATTAATGTAACTTTGAGCTTTCTGGCTGAGCCGCAGGGGCCCCCGGTCGGCACCTTGGCAACCTTGGGAGCGGGACGATGAACGAACGCTTTGTTGAAGAGGTCCGGTCAATTCTGAACGCGCAAAGCGTCCCGTTTGAGCAGTCTCGTGTGCTCTATGCCAAAGGAGGAAGCCTGTTTTACGCTTCGCCGGAGACGTTCGGCATTTCGGTTGAAGACGCCTCCAAAAGAACAAGCAAGTGGTTGAACAAAGGATTTGTCGTTTTCGACTTTTTGGTCCGAGACTTTGCATTCTTGTTTTCGGGGGAGCAACTGTACGGTAAGTGGCACCGCCACTTGCCCACACGAGTACGAAAGGCCCTGAGGAAAAACGACCCGTACTTATCGGCGCCGTGTGTAGAGTTCTCGAAGACGCGCTTGGCTATGAGTTGGTTTGAGAGGGTGAAGGCAACATGCTCGTGGTAACCATCTTGTCGGGGGCGTCGCAATCGGGCGAGTTCAAGGTTCCCGCTTGGGACTTGCTTGTCGGCGTCGAGCTTCCTACCGTTTGGACGGCTGCCGAAGTCAGCTTTCTTGTTTCGACAAGCGGTTCCGGGAACTTTCGCCCTCTTCTCGATACGGCGGGAGAAGTGCAGTTTCCTTCCAGTTCCGGCGACCGTTACTTCTCGCTGCATCCCGACACCTTTCTGCACTGTCCGGTGTTGAAGGTCCGCTCCGGCACCTCGGCAGTACCCGTCAACCAAGGAGCGGATCGAACGATCAACCTAATAACGGTGAGCCGACGATGACATTCAAGAAGGGCGTCAAGGGCAAGGGCATCATGCCGCAAACGGTCCTGGCTATGTTGACGACGGAAGTCATCTACATCCTTTACGGTTATTCGTTGGTCGTTACATCGTGCCTGGACGGAGCGCATAAGGAGAAATCACTTCACTATGCGGGGTTGGCGTTCGATTGCCGGACGATGGGGATTCCCCCGGACAAGTTGACAGAGATGAAGGACGCCATCATGATCGCCCTTGGCCCAGAGTACGATGTGGTGTTAGAGAAAGATCATTTCCACATCGAGTATGACCCGGACTCATGAAAAGGAGCGCCGCCGCATGTTTGACTTTCCAACGCCGGACCTGGAGATTGAGTCGATCTTAGAACTATGGCGACAACTTATTCCCTTCCGAAGAAAGTTACCGCCCCCCGAGCGGGGTGGGTCAATCTTCACCAGATGTCGTCGTGGCAGTTGCGCCGCTTTCGAGAGCAGCGCTGGCGGGCCCGGACGGACCTAGTCTTCCTCGCCAACGAAGTGCTCGATTACCCGGACGTATCCCGCCAGATTCACGTCTTCGTCGATATCTTGCAGAAGTTCCCGTCGCCTACGCCGGACCAATTCGTACAGAACGACAAGATCGTCTCGTATCAGCCCATCTTACCTCTCTACTCTTTGCCGGGAGCGCTGCACGGCAGTCGTAAAGTTCTCATCCTTGACCCACGCGGGTTTTTGAAGTCAACATGCAATGTGATGACCCATGCCATTCAGTGGCTCCTAAACTACCCGGACATTTCGATGTTGATTACGCAAGCGACCTCGCCGAACGCCGAGGCCATCCTCGACGAAATCACCCGCCACTTTCTCTACAACGAAAAGTTCCGGTCTCTCTTCCCCGAACATGCCCCCGTCAAGAAGAAGCAACTGCTCTCCTTCACCAAGGCCGCCTTGACCACCCCGGCCCGTTCTCCCCACGCCCTGTCCGCCGAGGTATCGATTCTGACCGGCTCGATTGAGAAGGGCTTGACGGGCCATCACTTCGACGTGCTGAAGTTCTCCGACATCGTGTACCCGGAGAACTCCCGGACCATCGGCCAGATTCGCTCCGTCATCGACACCTTCGCCATGATGCGTAACCTGACGGTGCGTCCCGATTCCTGGATCGACGTGGAAGGCACCATCTACCACCACTCCGACCTCTATACGCGCATCATGGAGTCGGAGATGGAAAGGGGCCTGGACGAGCGCGAGTGGAAGATACACGTCCGGCCCTGCTTCGTGAAAGATACTGGAGACCAGCCGCAACGCTTCGTTCCCGAAGAGGTGCGGCTCCCGGACAAGAAAGACGCCGAAGGCAAGCGCATTTCCTGGTGGCCTGGGCGGTTTCCGACCGACAAGCTGGAGGCCATCGAGCGCGATCCCATCTTCGGCGGCAAGACCTTCGCCACGCAGCAACTCCTGAACCCCAAGCTGGCGATGGGCGCTCCGACCTTCCCCGTGGACGAGAATTACCCGAAGAAGATCAGTAGGGAAGCGTTCAGCCGGGTGCCCAAGTCTCACTACGATGTCGCCGTCGATACGGCGGAGACGCAGGGCGGCCGCTCCAACTACACGTCGATGGCGGTCGGCTGTTGGGATACCTACAACCGCTGCTATGTGGTCGAAATCGTACACGGCAAGCTGACTCCCGGCCAGATCATCGCCCAACTGTTCCGCCTCAACGCCAAGTACAAGCCGCGCACCATCAAAATCGAGAAAACGGCCTTCGTTCGCGGTTTGGAGCACTCCATCAAGCGCGAAATGGACCTCGTGGGCATCATGCTGCCCTATGAGTTGATCCCCCGCGACACGCAGCTTTCCAAAGTGGAGCGCATCACCAACACTTTGCAGCCGCCCTACAAATCGGGGGAACTGCGTTTCCTCGACGACCTGACGCCGTGGAAGCACCTCGTAAAAGAGCTTGAAAACTTTCCCGACTACGAGTTCGACGACATTCTCGATTCGCTGGCCGACCTGTTCCAGAACAAGGATTGGATGGGGAGGCAGTCGGCCAAGGGCCTGTATACTTCCAAAGCGGAACACCAGGCCTTGGTTAACCAGATCATGCAGAAAGAACTGGAGCACCGTTTGGGCATTCAGAACGACCTTGCGGACCTGACCGACCGATACGACTCTTCGTGGATAGAGTGACCCGTACAATTAAGTGGAGGCTTCGTGCCCGTTGAGCGTCCCGCTCCGCAAGTTCCTTACGCGGACTTAGAATCCCACGAGTTGAAGCTCGCTTACGACGAGTTGTCGGAGGCCTACGCCCTGGCCCTGGTCAAGGAGACCTTTTTCTATTACGAGGGCGAGCGCTCCAAGAACCATGACGTTCGCTGGAACACCCACGACGCTCTATACTGCGGCTACGTCCCGCCGAAAGTGTGGGAAGGAACCAACACGCCCCGCTCCAACCTCTCCAGTTACATCGTCTTCGATCAGGTGGAGACGGCCTTGCCGGTCATTTCCCAAGCCCTTTTCGGCGATCAAGAGGAATGGTTCCAAGCAATCGGCGAATCCGACACCGACTCCGATGTCGAGGGGGCCAAAGACGTACAGGCCGCCCTCGCCTATTGCGTCGAGCACGTCCACAACGAAGTGGGCCTGACAGCAAAGAACGAGATCGACTTAGCCGCCAAGTTCGCCCTCATCTACGGGAACGGCGTCGTCGAAGTGTATTGGGACCCGTACACCAAACAGCCCCGGCTCCAATGCGTGGACATTCGGGACCTTTACGTGGACCCCGGCACGCCGGTCCCCAATATCGACGAGTGCCGCTCCGTCATACAGCGGCGCAAGATGACGGTAGACGAACTCGACTTGCTTCGCTCCGACCCCCGCCTGAAGATTCCCGACAAGGACGTGCTGGTCGGCATGGCCCACCGCGTCCCCCTGTCGCGCGGCGACTTGACCAAGCAGACCGCCGCGGCCTATGCCGGGTTCCGGTACACGGCGACGCAAGAGGATTGGTCCCCGATGCCGTCGGAGCGCCGCATCGAAGTGCTCCGGTACTCGTCCAAGCACCGCATCATCTGGGTGCTCAACCGCGAGTGGGTGGCCCTCAACATCCCCAACATTTACGGCTTTCTGCCGTACTGTTCGGTTCCTTGTTTCTCCTTGCCGGGCCGCTTCTATGCCCAGTCCATCGCCGACGTGCAGGAAGGCAACCAGCGATACATGGAAGACCTTCTGAACGGGCGCGTGGATCAACAGGCTCTCAACCTCTTCCCGCCCCGCGCCGTCAAACGCGGCTTCCTCATGACCCCCCGCCAGCAGCGTTGGGGTCCCGGCGCTCTCTACCAATTGGGAGAAGCATCCGACGTGCAGTCGTTGGCCGCCCCGCAGATTCACACCAACATCTACCCGGAGTTGGAATATCTGGAGCGAATGGCCGGGAAGAGGACCGGCATCACCGATTTCTTGGGCGGGATGCCTCGCGGCGGCAACATCAACCGCACCACTTCGGGCGTCCAGGCGCAGTCCAGCGGTTCTCTCTCCCGCTTGCAGTTCCTCGTCAAGAACTTCGAGGATTACCTCATCGTCCCGGCCCTCTACAAGATGCGTAAGATGTTTCAGTTCCACACCGAGATGTTCCAGCAAGTCCCGGCGTTCAACAGGGAGTCCGGCCAATTCTATTCGATCCCGGCGCACATGTTCCAGCGCCCCCTCCGTTTCCGGGTGTTGGCCTCGTCGAAGATGCTTTCACAGCAGCGGCTCATGCAGATGTTTCCGCCGCTGGCCCAAACGCTGTTCTCCGGCCCCTTCCAAGCGGGTCTGATGAAGACCGGCAAGACCATCGACTTCGACAACATGTTCCAACTGTTGAAGGACGCCACGGGCGTTTCCCGCCGCTACCGGCTCGTCCGCGACTTGAATGAGGAAGAGAAGAAGGCCAGCCAGGAACCGCCGCCCGAATTGCAGGCCGAGCAGCAAAAGGCCCAACAGGACGCCCAGGTCCGGCTCCAAATGGGGCAGATGAAGGTGCAGTCGCAGCAATCCAAGAACGAGGCCGACATACAACGCGAACTGATAAAGAAGCAGCCCGACGAGGGAAAGCAGCAACGATCCGCCGCCGAGGCGCAAGTAGAGGCGGCCCGCTCCTCTCAGTCGCTTCAGTTCGAGCAGTTTAAGGCTCAACTGGAAGGACAGCGCCGCCAAGCCGAGCTTCGCGCCAAGCTGACCGAACTGTTAATGCAACAGCGTCAATCTCAGATGGAGGGCGCCTCCCGCGCCCGCGAGTTTGAAATGGACGCCCAGATCAAGGCCCGTTCCGCCGTTCAGGACGAAGCCATCAAAAGGCGACAGGCTCAAGTACAAGAGATGCAGGCCCTTCGCGCCGAACGGCAACAGAAACGCGCTCAGAGAACGAAGCCCACCGGCCCCAAAACCTAGCCATGACCGAACTGACTCCTTCGCAGATGGCCCTGGTAGCCAATCTGAAAGATTTGGAAGGCTACCGCCTCTTGTTGCGGTCGATTCAGGAAAGCATCGACATTATGACCGAATCCTTGGAGGCTGACGATACCGACGACCGCTCCCTTCGTCTCCTTGCCGCCTGGCGCATCGCCCGCCGTCTCTTTTCTACCCTGTCCGCTTCACCTGAAACCGTCGCCGCCGAACTAACCGCAATGTTGACCGAGGTTCCTGCTCCCGCCACAACGGTCCAGGACCTCCTTGGCAATCCTCTCCGCGCTCCTGAAGAACGTTTTGCGGAGCAGCGTTGGGGAGTCAGTGATATAACGTCTATGGAGGAAGATTAACCCGTATGGCTACCACCCCCGTTCCCACCCCCGTCGATCCCCAGATCGCCCAATTGATCGACCAAGAGGCTGCTCGCCTCGCCGCCGCCGCGCCTGGAGCTCCGACGACGGTTAGGATTCCCGTCGCCGGACGGGAAATCGAGTTCCAGAGCCCCGCCGAGATCGGCGAGGCCATCACCAGGCTCACCGCCCAGATGCAACAGCAACAGGCTCAGTTGCATCAGTTTCAGGCCGCCGCCTCTCAACAGCCGCAAGGCGCCGCCTCTCCTCAAGCCGGAGCCTACGTCACCGGACAGGACCGCCCCAAAGTGGACATGGAGCGGTATGTGGCGCTCATTCAACAGGACCCCCTGGCCGCCGCCGAATACGTGGACGAATTGCGCTACGGCGTCGAGAAGCCGTCCGATCTCATCAAGTCCAAGTTGCAGGAGATCGAAGAGGTCCGCCAAATCCTGGTCGCCGAAGCGTTTAAGTCAATGCACCCGGAGTTTCCGGGCGGCGCGCAGCTTGGAAACACTCTGGACCAAATACGGACCAAGATGAACCTCCCTTTCAACACGCTCGGGTTGGAGGCCGCCTACGCCTTGGCAAAGGAACGGGGCATTTTCCCCGATTTCCGCGCCTTGGCCGCTCAACAGGCACAGCAAGCGGCACAGCAGCAAGCGGCACAGCAGCAACAGACGCGGTACGGAGTCCCCCCTCACGTGAATGGGGTGCCTGTCCCCGCCGCAATGCCGACGCTGGCCCCGCCGATGCTAGGGCGCTCGGCGCACGGGCCGCAAGACAGCGACATGACCGCAAAACTGTGGGGCATGACTGCGGACCAGATTTCGTCCATGTTGGAGCGTGACGCTGCCCGTCAGGGGCGGTAACAAGTTCGTCCGGGTTTTCCCGGACGGAGTGTGAGGGACCTTCGAGTCCCGACACAGCGACCCCCGCCGGTCCACCCTATGAGCCCACGGTCGGCGGGGGAAGGAAAAAGTGGGTGTAGTATCATTTTTTTGGAGGAAGAGATTAAATCCTCCAAGGAGACTCTGATTGCATGGCGTATCAACCAGCAGGTAACTTGACTTCGAGCACGGGCTACAGTCACATTCACCAAGTGCTGTACTCGAAGCGGGCGCTCGACAGGCTCCAGAAGATTTTCGTCTTCCGCGACGCCTGTATGCAGGAGTCTCTGCCCCTCCACAGCGGTCGCACCATTCAGTTCTACCGCTACATCAACTTCGCGGCCAACACCACGGAGTCCACCGAAGGCACCGTCGGTACTTCGCTGGCCGTCAACAGCCGTGTGGTCGGCGCGTCCGTCTCGCAGTACGACGCTTTCATCACCCTGTCCGACTTCCTGGTGGACATCGCTCCCGATCCCGCCGTGCAGAACGCCGCCGAGTTACTCGGTTATCAGGCCGCGCTCTCCGTAGACACCATTACCCGCAACGTGATCGACAGCGAATCGGCGGGAGCGAACCTCGCCCCGTTGGCGACGTTCATGCGGAACGCCGATCTGCGTAACGCCACGACTCAGTTACAGGCCATCGACGTGCAGCCCTTCGACGACGGCTGGTTTTTCGCCGTGATGCACCCGTTCAACGCCTTCGACCTGTTGAACGACCCCGCCGTCACCGGCCTGGCCGACACCTTCAAGTACACCGCGCCCCGCGACACCCCCTTGCTCAAGGCTTCGGATCGAGGCAACTTCATCAAGTTGTCCTCGTGCAACGTGGTCATCTCGACGAACGTGAAGACTTTGGCTGGACCCACGAGGTATCGCACTTACGTCTTTGGGCGTCAGGGCGTCGCCTGCATTGATCTCGAAGGACGAGGTCCTTCCAACGTCCACGATCCGCGCAAGCAACGCTTCACCATCAACACCATCCCCGGCGCCCCTTCCATAGCCGACCCTTCCGGCGTCATCGGCGGGGCGGTGAGTTACAACTTCAAGTTCACGGCGGTCGTCCTCGACGGTCCCACCGGCATCGGCGGCGTCTATCGATACCGCACCATCGACGCCGAGTCCACGGTTGGTTAGTGCGTTTGCCTCCACACGCCTTCTCCCTTTTCAGGTCGCAGGAGACGTGTACTTTTTGACGCGGGGTGAGGGAACAGTACCCGGTCAGGCCCATGACCTGACAGAGCCGGGGCGGCACCGGCCCCCGCAACCACCTCTTACAATTAAATAGAGAGACAGCATGGCCGATCCGCGCAAAGGAAAGTTGAGTCAGTCCGTCACCGTTCTGTGGTCGGATGGATCGAACTTCAACGGCTACCTGCTCATCGGCATCGTGCCCCCCACGGCGGGCGGAACCGATTACACTTCGCTCGTATCGGGCGACTCCTATCCGGTACAGCGCCTTCCCGTTTTCACTCTCGTCCCCATCAAGGAAGGCAAATATCACGACACCACGGCCATTTTTTTCACCGCCGACATGGAGCCGCCCACCTCCACGTACAAAGCGTGGCTCTACGACGCGACCCGCCGACAGATCGCGGGGCCCTCCGCTCCCTTTACCGTTTCGACCGACCCCTTCACCCCTCCGTCGTTCACCGCGACCGTCCCCGCCTCCGGCGGCGCCGACCCCGTGCCCGACTCTGGATGGACCACATGATCGGCAAGGATACCCGCATTTCCTCGACCCTCGGTCAAGCCTTCGCCGCTCTTTGCCTCGTCGGGTCCCTGGGCATCGCTCTCGCCACGTACCGGGACCGTCTTGTGACCCTCGAAAAAGAGCACGGCGAAGTCCGCCACGAAATGTCTGAGCTCAGCAAAGAAGTACGGAACCTGCGCGAAGCCGTCATTGCCCTGACCGCCAAGATGTCCAACTAATATGCACACCCTCGACACCGCCCAAATCGAACGCCAGAGGAAAGCGCTCGCCGTCGAACAGCACCGCCAACAAATCGCCGACTGGGCCGCCGACCAGGAAAAACTCGCCCTCGACCTCGGCGACCCCGCTAACCCGGCGAACGTCGCCTGGCAACTGGGCAAGGAAATGACCGTCGAGGACCTGGAACGCCGTCTTTTCAAGCTCAACCCCAATCTTCAATTCGCCCCGCACCCGGAACGCCCTTGGATCAAGTGCATTTACAAAGTAGACCGCGCCGGACGCCATTATGTCGTCTCGTTCAACAACGAGAAGATGCCGGAGCACTCCATTCGCGCCGTCAAGACCGAGGACGTGCGCGACCCCACAGTCTGGCACGTAGATCGCAAGGACCTCCCTCGGCACACCTGGGACGGAGAAAAGTGGGTCTTCGACGAGTCCTCGCCCCAACCGGGCATGAAGAGGCTCAACCTCGCCTGGTGGGAGGCCTTTCGCGGTTGGCGAACGGTCTTATTGCAGCTTGTCAAACTGGGCATCTTGACTTCCACCCAGGTCGAACGCGAGTTTGGCGCCGACAACCGGCCCGAATGGGCCAGCCACTTAGGCAAGCAGGCCATCGTCACCAAGTGGTAGAGGGCCCGGTTTTTTCGGGGACAGCCGCCTTCGGCGGGCGGGAACCCGGTGACTGTTAAACTTTCTTTGGAGGAAGCCTTATGGAGATGGAAAAATGGGATGTCGGCGGCGCGGGCGTGGCGGTGTTGAACGCCCCGGCTACCAGGGTTGATGTCGAGTTGCTCGAACTTCAGAAGCGTCAAATAGCCCTGCAAGTGAAGCAGGCCGAAAGGGCCGAGCAGGAATATGAGACGCAGGAGCGCATGAAGAACGAAGCGCGTCGGCAGGGGGCGGAGTCCTTGCAGAAAGAGCGCCAAATGAAGTTGGCGCACCAGGCGAATTGCGCTCACCAGCACCCCGTGGGGGGTGGGACGGGCGTTAGGGGTCAGCGCAACCATCAGCGCGTCGTCATGTGGGTTTGCCAGTACTGTCACAAAGAATGGTCGGGGAACGACCTGCCCCTTCACCTCCGCCCCGACATGTCAGTCGTCGGCGGTCCCGAAGTCTAGTGCATGGCGGCGACCAAGGCACCCGTCGAGGCGTTCGATTTTGTAAAGCGCTTCGTCAAGCAAATGCCCCTGGAGGCGGTCCAGGCGGAGCTGCTCGACAGCATCAACAAAATCCTGTGGATGGCCGCGCCTTGGCGGTGGTCTGTGGGCACTATTTCGCCCGTCACGTTGACTAGCGACACGCAAGACTACGCCGTTTCCCCACCTGCCGATTTCCTTTATCTCCTTCACGCCTACGTCTCCGACGGGGCCTCTGCCCCGCGCCCGCTTCATATTGAACCGGCCCTACCAGCCGACGTTGGGGTGCGCGGCAACCCATCTGCGGTCACCGTGACGGGCAGCACCCTTCGGGTGGTCCCTAAGCCCGGCACGCTCCCGGCGGCCCCGCTGCAAAAAGTCTTCATGTATTACAAGAAGATTGCGCCGGTCATCAAAAACTCCAACGCCAACACCGTGGGTCTGCAAGTCTTCGATGATGAGTGGTTTTGGGTCTTCACGCATGGGGTCCTGTGGCAGGCATACATGTACGCCGACGATCAGCGGGCGGGTGCGGCCCAAGTGGACGCCCAAGGGCGCATGGGGTTCACGGGCCAACGGGCGATCTTCGAGAGCGCCATCGAATTGATGCGCCAACGCGAAAAGATACCGGAGTGGACCAAGCGGTTCACCAGCAGCCTAGAGGACGGGCGGGAATGACCTACACATGGCGATTACTTACAAATACCTGGACGCCCTGAACGCCGCCGGTAAGGTCATCCCCCGCATCGTCGAGGACGACCAGGCCGCCTTCTTGTGCAATGAGGCGACCAACGAGGTGTGGTCCCGCTACGATTGGCGGGAGTCCGTCGTGCAGTTGCCCCCCTTCTATCTCGTGCCGAACGAGCAGGACCACGGGCCGCCTTCCGTCGCCGTTCCCGCCGACTTCCTCGGTCTCCGCATGGCCTACTTGGTCCGCCTTACGTCTTCGCCCCCCACTCGCAGCGAATTACTCGTCATGCGCGACGTGCGGCTCACGCAAGTACGCGCTTTGGCTCACGCCATCGGCTACGAACCTGCTCGCAAGTCGTTTCGTCTGTACCATCGAGTCCCGTCCAATATTGGGGCGTCCGATTATATGGTGGACGGTGAATATAAGAAGCGCCCGACGAAAATCACCTCGACCATCATCGCCTCGACCGACCTGCCCTTCGACGATCTCTACTTCGGCGTCATGGTGGAGGCCCTGAAGTGGGCGGCGTGGAAAGCGGCGGGTGACGGTCGCGCCGGACAGATTCAAGTGCAGGGAGGCAGGGCGCTCCTGGCGGGCCAGAGGGCGGTGCTCCAGGAACGCATCGACTGGATGGCGGCCAACGAGGGCCTGGAGTTAGGCGACCCACAAATCGCTCCCTCGGAGCCGATTGGCGGCAACGTGTCGCGGATGCGCGGCGGCTATCTGGCGATTCCTCTCTGATAGTTGTCCCCATAAAAACCGGGCACGTAGAATGTAAGTGGAGAAAGAGGTCCCGCATGGCGCACAAAATGACGATGCACCTCCTGTCATTGAGCGACTACGAGCAGATGCGCGAGGACGAGCACTTCGGCGCTCTCGACGCCAAGTTGCGCGAGGCGGGCCTGTGGCACGGAGAGCGCCGGGCGGAAACGACCAATTACCAGGACGTTGACTGCCGCATCGTCAACGCGGGCGAGGATGTCTTTGGCCGCGTGTCGGGCGAGGACCGCGGCTTGGACAAGCCCGACAATCCGGGCGACGAGTACTAGGAGACTTCATGGCATTCGGTCCTTTTGGCGGTTTCGGCGGCCAGCCTTTTGGCGGACAGCCTTTTGGCGGCGGCCAGCCCTTCGGCGGTTTCGGTGGGCAACCCTTTGGTGGTTTCGGCGGCCAGCAGTTCGGCGGCTTTGGCGGCCTGCCGCCCGGCGGCTTTGGCGGTTGGCAAATGGGTGGTGAAAAACCAGAGGTGCCTGGCGGTTGGGGCGGTGGTGGTGGACTCACAGGGCCGAGTATGCCTCCGTCAGGTGGTGGCATGATGGGCGGGGGTTATGATCCAGGTCTAGCGCCGGGTGGTGGTTTCATGAATAGAGACCGGGGCTTTTCAGGATCAAGACAGGAGTTGGAACGGATTATGGGACCCCTGCCGGTATATACCCCACCGCCGCCAACTAGCGCCCCATGGCCGGGTGCCCCCGGTCCTAGAGGTCAACCACGCCGAATGCCAGGTGGATTCCCAGGTGGATGGGGTAATGACAACCCCGGTCGAGATGGAGGTGGATGGGGCGGCCCCATGAATAGAGGCGGAGCTCTAGGCGGGGGCGGAGGGGGTAACCCCAGTTTTGGGGCGCAGATGTTAGGTTCGCCGCGGGGCTTCGGGTTCAACCGGCGCTTTTTCTAGGAGATCGACGATGACCGAAGCTGAACAGAGCGCCTACGAGAAGTTGCAAGCGTGGGTCGATTCCCTATTCTCTGGAGAACTGTTGAAGAAAGCCGCCGGTAAGAAGGCGAAGGAAGACTGGAAGCCGCCTTCGCTCGAACTGGGGCGCAAGTACGAAGAGGCGGAGCGGAGGAAGCGCGAGAAGGAAGCGGCGGAGAAGGCGACACCAGGGGCGCTCGACGCTTTGTCGATGCCCCCCAAGAAAACGAAGAAGAGAGTACCGCTGGTGGAAGAGTACTGAGGATTCATGACTGCAAAAGAAGCCGAAGCGGCATGGGTAGCGGCGGGGAATACCTTGTCGCCGCAGACGGGGCCGACAGGCCAACCGACGCCGTTTGACGAAGGGGAGTGGCGCTATGATCCCGTGGCGGGCCGCAGCGTGTTTGCCCCTCAGGATGTCCTGCAATCGTTTCAGAGTCCGGCTGACATTACCGGCTGGTCGAATATGGCCCAGGACCTCGATCCGCAGTTGTGGAGCGTGCTTTCCGGGCAAGCCGTTGAATCGGGCAAGTTCGCTCCGGGGGCCGTTGCCGGACCCGCTCCTACGACGCACATCGGTTCTCACATCGGCACGGCGCACGGTCCTGCCGAAGGTTCTCCTGAAGCCAACGCGCAACTGGCGCAAGTCGAGGCGATGCGCCCCAAGGCCGGGCAGGATTTAACGGACCTCTACAACAACTTCCTCCAGTGGTGGAGGGGCGGTAATCTTTGGGAACCCGGCTCATCGAACGTTGAGAGCCACACCTTCGGCCTGACGCCGAGCTCCGGTACTCCGGCGACGATGGACTTGGCGAACATCTATCAGCAAAGCGGTATCGGCACGCCGTGGGTTTCGCGCGGCGACTCCCGGTACGGTTATTTGCCGGGGCAATTGGGCCGCGCTTACGACATGAACCTGATGCAACAGAACCCCGGTTTGTTTCAGCAGTCTTATCAGACCGACATTCTGCAAAATCAGGATCGCCTGCCCATGAACGTGTTTACGGGCGAACCGGCCCCGATCAGCCCGTGGATTCCTCCACAGTGGATTACGGCGCTCGGCGGCGGCGCCGAAAACGTGGCGGGCGGCCAATGGTCCCCCGGCCAAGACGCCGCTCTGAACGGCCTGCCCATGCCGGGCGGCCATCGCCTCACCGGCGGCGGCGGTGCTCCCGGTGCTCCCGGCGCTCCCGGTGCTCCTGGCGCTCCCGCCGGACACAACATGGGCGGGGGCTTGCCCGGCGGTGGTATGTTCGGCGGTATGTTCGGCGGCGGCATGGGTGGGGGCATGTTCGGCGGCGGCGGTATGCCGGGCGGTATGGGCGGCGGGGGGATGGGCGGCGGCTTCAACCCCTGGACAATGGGGGCAGGGATGGGTGGTGGTTACAACCCGTGGGGCGGAGGCGTCTACGGTGGTGGGGGCACCGGCGGGGGTGGCTTCGGGGGCGGCATGAACCTGGGAGCGTTGCTTGGATTGTCGGGCATGTTCGGCGGGGGCGGTATGGGCGGAAGGGGCGGTATGGGTGGAATGGGTGGGGGCGGAAACATCCCGCAGCTTTTGGCCTATATTCAGTCGTTGCGCTCCATGCTCCAACCGCCGCGGCCTTCCTTCCCTCATAGGGCGAGAAGCATCTTCTTTTAACGACCCTCCTTAGAATGGAGAAGGAGGATTCGTGCCTTTCAACCAAGCTCTCGACGGGGCGGACAGCGGCAGTCTCTACTGGTCCTATAACCGGATCGAGCGCGAGTTAAGCGATTCCAAACGGCTCATCCGGGGCAACAACTCTCTCGTCACGCTAGGGGGCAAGATCGTCAAGCGCCCCGGCACGCTGGCTCTCGCCAATACTTCTTTCACCAAACGAGTAGACCGCCTTTGGGCGGTCGAGACCCTGGAAATCCCGCCCAAAGTCTTCATACTTGGCTCGGCATACAACGCGGCGACGGCGTTCTGGGAGATGCACTACATTCGCCTCGACGCCGCCCTTCCGGCGTGGACCACGCTCGGCACCCTTCGCAACGTTAACCAGTCCTTGTACCCCCATGAAGTCGTCATCTCTCGGGGCCTTGCTTACATCAAGGCGTTCCCGACGGACGGGTCCGGGGAGAAACTTGGCACCGTGATCTTCGACGGTTCGGGGGCCTCGCCCAACGTTCGCCCCTGGGGGTTGTTAGGACCGACCACTCCCGCCGCCATCGTGGGGGCCATTACCAGGGCGTCCGCTTCCATCAGCGCCGTAGCGACGACGCTCAACGTCGTGTCGAATACCGGATTTCCCGCCCCTTCGTTCACGATTCAGGTCGAGTTCGAGCAGATGACCGTCACGTCGATTGGCGGCGGCTTGAACTGGACCGTAACGAGAGGCGTGAACGGCACGACAGCGGCGGCGCACGATGTGGATACGCCGGTGGTGTGGCGCAATTGGAGCGCGGCGACGCATCGTGTGGACGTGAACTTCGGCTGGCGCTATTCCTACGCCTGGAAGACGATTACGGGCCAAGTGTCGAATCGCGCACCGACCGAGACGAATCCCGACAAGTTGCCTTCGGCCTCCGGCCCCTTTACCGACCTGATTCCCAAGATTACGGTGCAGGGCACCGCCGACACCGTTAACATTCCCACTATCGTCGTTTACAGGACGACGGACGGCGGCGGCACCTTTTTCAAGTTGAAAGAGGTCACCAATACGGGGGCAGGAGCCATTACCTTCGAGGACAAGTTTTTAGAATCCGGGACGGCGGGCGGCACGTTCAACGACCCGATGCCCGACGACTCGATTGACACCGCCGCGCCCGCCCCCAGTCTCACGTCTAACTCGCCGCCGCCCTCCAATATTCCGCCCGAAGTGGTGGGCGTCAACGGCGTGGACCGCGCCACCCCTATCGCTTCCTACGCGGGCCGCTTGTGGTACGGCGTCGGCAATATCCTGTTCTTTTCCGCCCAGGAGGAAATCGACGACGGCATTCCCGAAGAGTGCTGGCCGTCCGGGTTGTTCGGCAACTTCTTCCGGTTCTCCAACCCCCTTATCAACGTCGTCTCGACGAGCGAAGCGCTCTACGTGCAAACCCTTCAGACGACTTACATGGTCAGCGGTACGAACCGGGAGTCGTTCAGCATCAACCCGTTGTTCGACAACATCGGGGGCCCTTACGGACACCCGCGAGGCGTGACGCGCTTCAACGAGTTCACCGCCATGCTAACGCATGACTTTCGCATCGTCATCATCGGCGGCGACAAGTACCGCTCGGTTTCAGACCCGCTCTTTACCGACATCATCGACGAGGTGAACGCCGGGGGCGAAATCGACGTGAAGTACTGGGGCGATCTGGAGAAGGAATGGCTCGTCATCACTTCGCACAGGACTTCCGACACGCGATTGTCGAAGCAGTGGATTTACGATATTAAGTTGTCCCAGATGCGCTCCAACGACTTCTGGAACACGCCTTGGAACATCCGGTCCACCGCCTTGCTCTCGTCGCGCATCTTCGAGGGGCAGGCGCAGCGCCGCTTAGTCTTCTTCGTGTGGGACCACACGGCGGCGGTGGGGCGCTTGGTCCGCATTGATCCGACGCTTCGTACCGGGACCGACATTGCGCCGGGCACCGGGGCCGCCGGTGGGATGACTTTCAACGTGGAAACGCACCTGATGACGAACCCGGAGGGCAACCACGTCAACGCCCTCCGCAATCCGGGACTCGCCACGGTGGCGCACGAAATCCGCATCGACCGCACCCTGTTCGCGGGGGATCAGGAGGCCCAGGTCTATTACTATCTCGACGACTTCTGGTCGAACCCCAAGGCCGCCCCCACAGCAGAGGACCCCGCCCGGCGCCGTGTTTCGACCGCCTACGCGACTCGTGTGTACCCGTTGGGCGGCGTCGCCTGTCAGCGCATCGCGGTCAAGATCACCAAGGTCAACACCACCGACCTGTTCGAGATGCAAAACTTAGTCGTGATCTTCGAGCCGGAGGCCGGGGCATGAAGCTCTTCTACATCGCTGGTCTTTTCCTGTTCTTTCCCTGCGTGGTCGCGCAGTCGCCTATTCCAGGAGCGGACCGCGCTTTCACCAGCATGGTCTACGGCTTCCAGGAGCCTTGGAACGTGTTCATCCGCAAGTTTAGCGGGTGTCCTATGACCGGCCTGTCCGACGAGAACGTCAAGGACCTATGCAAGCCCGGTGTGGGCAGCATGAATTACAAAGAGTTTTTGAAGGCCCGTGATGCCGCCCAGAAGTTGTTCGGGTTCGTCGAGCCTAAGGAATGAGCTCGCGTGGCTAACCGCAAAACGGAGTTCATCGTCGGGCGGCTGCTCAACCAGACAGGTTCCGCCGAGGGTCCTACTCTTCCCCCCAAGCAAAAGGGATCGTTCCGAGTTCCGGTTGTTTCACATCTCAAACTGGCTCGCACCAGCAGTTTCAGCGGGGGTACGCAGTTCACTCTTACCTGGGAAGACCCCGAAGACCCCCAGAACATCGCGCAGTACAACGTCTTCGTCAAAGGCGCTCTGTCCGACAATCGGGAACCGATGGGGCCCTACACTTTCAAGCGCTCCCCTGCCAACGTCCGCGTCATTGCCGACGCCATTTCCCACGTCGTCCTTGTAGTGCAAACGCAGTTGAAGAACGGCATGGTGTCGGACGTTACTTTCTCACCGTCTGTGTCGGGCGTTACCGTTTCGCCGGTCATCGCCGTCGGCGATATTGGCGACGGCACTCCCGGTCAGATCATTACCTGGGACGCCACCAACAATGCCATCACCGTGGGACCTGGGGAGACGTGGCAGTTTCTTCGCGGCAACGGTACTGGACAGCCGGTTTCTTTCACAAACATTCTGCTGCGCAACGCCCTAGCCGCTACGCTTACGGACGGTCTGGTGCTTGAGAACGACACGGCGGCGACTGCGGGCGTTCCCGTGCAAGGCTCACCCGCGCTTCGCACCAAGGCGGGCGGCTGGAACACGGGGGGGACGCCCGCAGCGCACACCACCGAATGGAACATTGTCGATCAGCCCGATGGCGTTGGCTTGACGAACGTGGTGCCCGTTCTTACTTTTTGGTCCAGAACGGACGCTGCTGCATTCGTTAAAGTCTACGAGTGGCGCGGTTACCTCGACCCCGGCCTGATAATCCACGGCGGCGATCCCTCGTACACCTCCAACTCCAAAGCGCGTATTCGTACCCGCAACGCGGGGAGCTTTGGATGGGAGCAGGTAACCCAGGACGCCGCTGTCTCTCTGGCCTCCTGGTGCCAGTCCTCCGGCACCGCAAGCGGCTGGCTTGGAACGACAACCAATCATCGGTTGGTTCTCAACACCAACAACTCCAACGGCTCCGTCCAGTTGGCCGCCAACGGCCTCCTGTGGATCGGGGGAACCAACGCTGTAAACCAGGTTCCGGCGACAACCGTTCATGTCAAGGACACCACCGCCGTCACGGGCGTTACGACCGTAACTGTGGATGCCGGAGCGGGCCAGGGCACCACCGCGCTTTTCCAGGGGCGCAACAACATCGGGACGCCCCTGTCTGTAATCGGGGCGTCGGGCGAGGGCGGTTTTGGCACCGGCGCGGCGGTCGATGAAATCCTCCATTCGGCCAAGGCGGTCGATGGGGACGCCGTAACCGCCCTCCTGGAAAACTCGCAAGCCAACGCGGGCGGCTCGACGAACGAAACTTCTCAACTGCGTTTCGGCTTCGGAGGAAACAACGACGTTGCCCGCATCGTAGTCGGCAAAGAGGGCGATTATACTTCGGGGGCCGCCGAAGACTCTTTTATGGCCCTCTACACCGACCGGGACGGCACGGCAACGGAGGCCGTTCGCATCGAGTCGTCCGGCGAGGTCGGCTTCGGCATCACCGCCCCCAAGTCCCAGGTGGAAACGCTCACTTTAGGCCATACCGTCGTCGTCAAAACCAACGGTACCCATTCGGCGGACGGAACCGCCACTGTGTACCTGTGCAACGCCACGGCGGGCAACATCACGATCAACTTACCAGCGGCGGCAGGGGTGACAAGCCGCATTTATCATATTAAGAAGACCGATGCCTCGGCCAACACGGTCACCATCGACGGCAGCGGGGCGGAAACCATCGACGGCGCAACAACGGTCGTGCTGGCCGCGCAGTACGAGTCGAGGCTAATCGTCTCGGACGGCGCGAACTGGCACATCCTGTAAAGGGGGGGGGGGGCAACATGGCACAGATTACTCTCGACTTGACGATTCCCAACGGTGTGTTCGATTCTCTCCAGGCTTACATCGCGGACAATCCTCGGTACGCAACCGTAAAAGATTGCCTGCATGACGCCGTGAAACGCTTTATCGGCGATCTTCTGGACCTCTATCCGACGCCGGGTTGGCAGCAACACCTTGACGAGATTGCGCGACATCGACAAGCTATCCAGACGATACGCGACAATGTGTCGTGATTCATGTCCTATACCCCATTGACCGCTCTGCCTGTCCGCTTATCAGTTGCAGCCTATCGAATCGACCAATGTGTCGCTCACTTCGACGGCCTTGACCAACATCACCAATGTCTCGCAGGATGGAGTCCTCCACACCGTCACGCTGCACTTGACGACCGCTTTGGTGGGCAACTGTACCGCCGACCTGGAGATTCAGGTTGATGGCACGGCGACACAGAACATTTCCGTGTTTGCGGCGGGCACCAGTCTTGCGGCCCCACTTCGAGGAATGCCCGGTACAGGCGCGGTCCTTTTGGACGACTTCCGGTCGTTGCCGGTCTTTGTGCCTTTCAAAACGTCGCTACGGGTAGGATTGAACGTCACGGTCGCTTCGGCGACCGGCAACTTGCGCGTATCGGTGCTGCGGAGCAAGCGGATTTGACAACGGTAAAATTAGGTGGAGGAAAGATGCCCGCCCTTGCCGAAAAGCTGTTAACGTACCGGGTTCTCGAACCGTGGGAGTGGGGCCGCATTGCGGAGCTCGCCCCGGAGAAGGCCGACCGTCTGCCCAATCCGAAGTTGGCAGCCTGCGCGGTGGCTCAAGATGGCGACCGGATCGTCGGGTTCCTGTTCGCTCAACGGGTCATTCACATAGAGCCTTTGTGGGTCGCCAAGGACCACCAGGGCGACGGCGTTCCCGATAAACTGTGGGCGAGCCTGATTCCCCGGCTTAAGGGGATGCTCGTCTTCGGCTTCTCGCCGAATGGCTTGGTCGGCAACCTTCTTAACCGTCTGGGTTTCGAGAAGCAGCCGTGGGAGACGTACTCGAAACGGATCGAATAATTCATGCCTGAAAATCCTCCACCTTTAAGTCCTCTTGGCAGCCTCATTGGGCTAGCCGGTCCCAATCCCTACGGGCGCAACGAATCCGCGTTTACGAATCTTCTGAACAACCTGCGGTTCATGCAGGAGTTCGGGTTCGAGCGCTTCCGCGAGGGCTATGACCCCCTCAGGGAGCAGTTTCTAAACACTTCGGGCTTCCTGTCGCCTCTGTTCTTCGGCTCGCAGGAAGGGGGTTACGGCTACTACCCCCAGTTGATGGAGCAGATGGGGCAGTCTCAGAACGATATCCTGCCCCTGTTCCGGGACTCCGGCCTGTTTTGGACGCCGCAGCAAGAGGCCGCCGCTGGCGGTATGCAGGGCATCGGCGATATCTCCAGTCAGTTGTTCGCCGGGGGCGGGTGGACGCCCCAGGGTCAGTCGATCTTCGACATGCTGCTCGGCCCTTACGGGATCGCGTCGGGCGAAAACTACCCCATGAACATCATGCGGGACACAGGCATCGGCCTGTTCGGCAACCAAGGACAGACCGCCCTTACTCAAATGCTTCCAGGGCAGGCGATGATGGGCCTCTATCAGGGTGGGCAGACCCCGGAGTTGCAGAACTTGAGTCAGGCTGGACAGCAGTCCCTCTTCGGCTCCTATGGCGTCGGCGGCCTGACGCCCACCGGCGCGGTCGGCGAGGGCGTCGGTTTAGAAGGCTTGCTGCTTGGCGGGGCCTCGCCTTACACGGAGTACTTGCAGAGCGTGGGCGCGGATATCGCCGGTCGAGACCCTCTCCTGACCATGCACCAAGCCATGACGATGTCGCGGGACCAGGCCGCGACCGAGGCCAAGCAGCAAGGAGAAGCCCTGCGTCGCCGGGCGCTCGCCCGCGGCGGCGGGCCGGGAGCGGTCGTCGCTAGCGGTCTGACGAACCAAGCCGAAGCGGACTTTGCCGACCAGATCGGCCAAGGACAGGCGGCGGCCATGCGCGACGCCATGATGAAGCAGCAGGGTCTACAGTTACAGGGTCAGGACATTGCCACGAAGATGGCGCTTGGCGCGGGAGACCTCGAACGCGAACGCTTGAGCGAGTTCTCCGGCCTGTTGCGCGGCCTCGAAGACACGGCGTCGCGGCGCTTCGGCCTGGGCGGCAGCCTCATGAGCGATGCCGAGCGGGTCGCCGTTGACCGGATGCGTACTTTAGGTGAACTGGGCCTCGGCGGGATGCGAGCCGAGGACGCCCGTATGGGTACGGCGCTCCAGGCCCTCGAACAGTATTCGGGAAGCCGCCAAAGCGGCTTGAATGCTGCTATCCAAGCGCTCGCCAACCAAAACCAGTACGCCTTGGGCGGCGGCAGCTTGGCTCGTGGAACCTGGCAGGACCTCATGAACTCCATGTTGTCTTCGGGTCGTCTGGGCATGGACCGCGCCACGAACATCTCCGGGGCCATGAGCCAACTCTTCGGCAACCGGCTGCAAGGGGCCAACATCGGGCAGAACATCCTCTCATCCATGTACAACCCGTGGGCTTCCATGAGCAACGCCAACCTCGGTTTCCTCGGCGGCCTTCTGGAAAACGAACCGAAGTTATTCGACGTTTACACCAAAGGCCAAGCCTCACTAGGCACCGGCAACCCAACGGGACAAAGTATAGGCGATATTGCAACCGCCGGAGGGGGTTGGGCAGGATGGTGGTAAACACATGACTTCGCCGCTACTATTGTCCCCGCTGCTTCAAGGAAGGGCAGCGCCCCCATCTCCAGAAGAGAAGGTGGGCGGCCAAAGCTCCAGTCTCGAAGCGTTGCTCGAACAGATTCGCGCCCCCCAACCGGACACGTTCGCCCAGGAGGAAGAGGAACGAAAACGGCGTGAGGCCCTCTCTAAGCGCATCCAAGACGAGATACTGCTGACGCCCGAGAAACGCGCCGAGCAGAAGTGGTCAGACTACTTGCAGCGCCGCTACAAGATTCAACCCGGCGAGCCGCCGGGATGGAAAAAGAAACTCGGCATGATCTTCGGCGAAACCATGCAAGGGCTGACGACGCCGTACAAAGAAGGCGTCTACGATCCGCGTAAGAAGATGCGCGAACAGGCCCTCGAAGAGTACAAGGCCATCGCGGGGCCTCTGCAACGTGAGTCGGCGGTCCTCGAAGCGACCGAACGAGCCGCTACGGCCCAGGATGCGGCCAGACAAAAGCACAAGGAGACGTTGCAGCTCAAGGTCCGCGCCGAAATCAACAAGATGGCCGTCGCCCAGGATCGCCTGGACATCGCCCGTGATTTGGCGGACAACAAGATCACGGAAACCGAGGCCATGAACAAGCTACGCACCGCCCAGACGGGCAAGGTCGTGCGAGAGACCGAGGCGATTGGCGAACCCGGTTACTCAGGCCCGATTATGCAGACCGCTTTCCACGAGATGAAGGCGCTCCATCAGGGCAAAGGCGAAGACGTAGACCCCATCAACTTGACCGCCGAGCAGAGTAAAACGCTGTCCGAGATTGCCGGGAAGAAACTGGCCGAGCAAAAGAAAGCGACCTCGGGCGGAACATGGCGTCTCAATATGGACTACGTGAGCGGCACGGGCCGCCCTGCCGGTTTCCGCTACAACAGCAAAACGGGCGAAATCCGCTCGTTCAGCGACGACGAGCGTTTTCTCTATTCCGGCCTCTTCAAAACCTCGGATGACCGTTACAAGACCCTCAAAGACGCTACGCAAGGCGTTGGCATGAGTCGCCGACAGTTGATGACCTTGCTAAGCCATCCCACGGCTGTCGGAACGCAAAACGTCATCCCGCCGCAATGGCGAAGCCTCGTTGGGATGGGCGACGCCAACGCGGTCAACCTGATGACCCAACAGTACATCAACACGCTGCGCCTGGCCCGCGCTGCCCAGGGCTCCAGTCGCGTAACGGATCAGGACGCTATACGGATCGAAAAAGCAATGGGCCAATTGTGGAACTCGCCCCGCGACTACGTAATTTCGCAACTCACCATCTACGAGTTGATGATCGGCGCAAAACTTGAAGCCCAGTATGGCGTCTACCCCATACACGACAAGGTTCGAGTGATGTTCGACGAACTGCGCGAATCCTTCGACAAAAAATACGCAGCTAAAGGTCAGGTTGCCGCCTTCTACAAGGTCATGGACCAACTGACGGACGAAGAAATAGCGCGTCGCACTCTCGACGCTCTTGGACTTGAGCCCGTGAAGAACGTTACGGGAGAGTTTGCCGGAGCCCGACCCAAGTAAACGCCAATGCCCCAAGAAGACCTCAAGAAGAAGTACCCGATGATCGGGGACCTCCTAGAGGACCTCCCTGCGCCGACCCCCGGCAAGAAGTTGGTCGCCCCACCGGAGGGCCCTCCCGACCGTCTCGACGCCATCATGAAGGCCCTTCTCAGCGTCGGTACGGGCGCACTGGGCGGAGCCGCATGGGGAGGGCCAAGCGGAGCCGCTGCGGGCGCGTTACGAGGTGCATTAACAACTTCCTTACTAGGCACCCTCTTTCCCGAAAGCGTCGCGCAACAAGGCGGGTCGGTCGCCGGGCAAAACCTCGCTATGAGCGGACTGCAACGTGCTTTGCCCGGCCCGGCAAAAATGGTGCCGATAAACCTTCTCGCCGGAGCTTTGGGCGCAGGCACAGGCGTCGGGGCCGCGACGGCCCTGGGCCTCGGCCAACCGGGACAAACGGCGGGCAAAGAAGCCTTGATAGAAGGGGGCCTAACGATGGTGGGAGGCTTTCTTCCCTCTCTCTTTGCAAAGCAGGCCGCCCGGCAAGGCGCACGGCAAGTAAGCGCCGAAATCCTGGACGAAGCGGCAAAGAAGTTTGGGTTCAACGTGAACAACCTCGGCGCGGGTCCCATCGACGAAATGGTCCTCGAAAAAACGCAGCAGTTACAAAGTGTTAAAGGTTCTCTCACTAACATCCACGAAGCGGCACGCAACGAAGCCCGCGTCGAACTGGGCGTCGTAGAAAACGAGATTGTCAGGCTCACCCGCGACATGAAGTTAAAAGGAGGCCAGCACCCCAGTGTCTCCCGCTTCCAAATAGACGGGCTAAAAATACGCCGCCGGGAACTGAACGACGTTATCAAGAACACCGCCGAGGTGGTACAAACGCCCCAAACGTCCCAGTTACTTCAAGAGCACCAAAAACTCAAGTTCGACATTGGAAACCTTCAGGCGGTGGGCAGAGAGTTCGGCAAGGCCCCCAAGCGGCCTACCAGTTGGATCGCCCGCGAGTTTAGCGATATCGACGCCTTCACGAAGACGGTCGGAAGCATGACCGAACCGCAGCAAAAAGATTACGTCAACCTCTATTTCCGGCGCCAGGTCATCGACGCCGCCACCGAAGTCCAAAAGGACGGCTCCCGCGTTTTGGACGCCCAAAACGTGGTAAAAAAGCTGCAAGAGGCCACGCCGTACTTGGAAAGGTTATCGGAGAACGTCACCAGGCCCGTCAAAGACTTCGCCAAAATAATGGGCCAGTTCGACCCGGTGTTGGGCAACATGCCCATGTTTTCCCGGCAGTTTCTCGACTACGTTCAGAAGCGGGCGGCGTTCCGGCTCATCATCGGGGGATCGCCTGTGGCAGGGGGCGTGGTCGGGGGCAGCGTTACCGGCCTCGCTTATGGAGCGGGAGCGGCAATCGCCCTCGTTCCCATCGGCCACGTGATGCATCTGCTGTTCAACCCTAAGACAAGCTCCTTGGTCATGAAAGTAATGGGCCCCGCCTCGCTCGCCACCAGTCAGCAAAAGGGCAAAGCCGCCATTCTTTCCGTGGGAAAGATGCAAGAATGGTCGAACGACGCCCGCGAACTAGTTCGGCTCGTCACAGAGAAAGTGAAAGAGGACGGCGGCCAAGTAAGCGTAGTCAACGGCGTTGTGGAAATCCCCGAAACGGGAGAAGAAGCCCCAAGCCCCCAAGCCCGCCTCGGTCAATTCTTAGGCCGATGATCGACAATCTTGTCCCGGCGCAGAGGGGCGTCCCACCACCAGTGATAGGACGCGGCCCCGTACTCGAAAGCGCCGTAATTCATTCGCATTACAAGCGCCCAGTCATCTTGTGCCAATCGCACTTGCGCGTTCGGGCAAGCGACCTCCCCCTCTTTCGACACCGCGATCATTTTCCTTCCCTCAGCCGCTATGTACATTTCGTGCGGCGGCTCGTTCATAATTTCCACCAACTCCACGCGCACGCTGCGTAAGACGCAAGTTTCCTCCACCAAGGCCCCCAAGCCGCCCAGGTACCGGGAAAGTTCCCGCAGCACTTTGTCCCGCTCGCCCGGATCGTCAAATTCCCTCTTTGCTCCCCGGTACGACATTGTTTCCGCGCCCACATTCACCACGTAAGTCCCCGACGCCCTGCCCTCCCAGTTGCCTTCGGGCGTCGCCTTCTTCATGGTGAACTGTATCCCCGCAGGCGTCACCACAAGGTTGTTGATTTCCTCGTCCATCGGGTGCCGGTGCACCACCTGGGCCGCAAATAACAAAGCCAGTAAGAAAGCGATCATCTCAGTTCTCCTTTAGGGGGTGAAGAGCCCGGTTTTTTCGGGGGACAGCCGCCTTCGGCGGGAGGCCCCGCTGTCCCCCGAAAAACCGGGCCTCTGCCCCGACCCACACGCCTCATGCGACGAACCTTGTGGGCCGCCAGAGGCCGCGGCGTTTGATCTTGGAGATGCGCTCGAAGGCCAAGTAACGGGCGGCCGGACCGGCCCGGTCCAGGAAGAAAACGCCGTTAAGGTGGTCTACCTCGTGTTGGACGATGCGGGCTTGCATCGATCTCAGTTTAATCGAAACGGTCTCGCCTGTCAACTCTCTCCCGTGCAGGACGACGTTGGTGGGGCGCGGGACGCGGGCGCGGGTCCCAGGTATGGAAAGGCAGGCTTCGTAGTCGTTCGAGTGTTCGATGGGCGGGGGAAAGGTTAAGACGGGGTTGGCGATGACGGTGGCTATACTGTCGTCCTGCTCCCATGCGAAGAGGCGCTTGAAGAGGCCCACTTGGGGGGCCGCCAGACCGACGCCGCGCAGGAGGCGCATGGCGCGTTTCAGTTGGTCGCCCTGCTCGATCAGGATGGGGGAGCCGAAGTCCTCTTCGGCGATCTCCAAGCAGGGGTCCTTGGCTGCAAGGTCGTCGTAAAGAAGGAGGGTCATCTCGTCGCCTTCGGGCGCGCGGGGGGGGGGGATCGGCAGGCGTCGTAATGACGGCAGGATCATTCATCCTTTCTTCGTCCAATGCAGACAACAAAAGTCTTTGCCGACGTAGAACTCCTCATGTGTATCAAGTATGACGCGATCCCATCGTTCGGGGACAAAAGTCTTTTGGCATTTCCCGAATTGGTATACGTAGTCTTCGTCGGGCTCGCGGTCGTAGAACACGCAGGACTCGCAGGTCTTCTTCGTGATTTTCATGTTCACTTTCGTCGCAATAGCAAGAAAGGGCCAAACCCGAAAGTGCGGCTGGCGATAATTCGTCCGCTCTCCACAGTGGCGTCGAGATAACCTAAAGCGTAGGCGGTTTGGGGGCTCATCGGAGGCTCGTCGGCGTACTCTTGTCGGCGGCTCTGCCATGAACGATAGGCGTCTTCCAAGATGCTGTCCATGGTGTCGGCCTGCTGTTTAGGCGGGACCTTGGCGTGCCGTTGATAGTAGTCGTAGCCATAACCAAGAAGGGCGAAGAGGACGAAAAGGGCGAGTAAGAAAAAAGTGGTGTGGGTCATTCTAGTGTCCTTTCCTGACCGAGGCTTCGTAGACGACGCGGAGGTCTTGGTTACGGTTGACGGTAAGGATGAGGTCTTCTTCGGGCATCCCGCCGTGGCGGTTGGGCCCCCACCGCGTGCGGAGTTTCCAAGCTTCGTGGCCGAGGCGCAGCGAATCGGTGCGGTGCATGGTCACCAAGGAGTCCATGTCGTTGTAGAACTGGGAAGCGCCCCGGAAGTTGTAAGGGGATAAAAGGTCGAAGTTGCTGCCCGGCTCTCGCAGGGGCTTGCCGAAGTGGTGCGAGGCGACCACGGAGAGTTCGAGGTCGGCGAAGTCCTTAATGAGCCGGTCGATGTGACGCCACAAGATGGTGACGGACTGGTTGGAGTTGTCGTCCTGGGTGTGCATTTTGCCGAAGGGATCAAGGAACACGACGGCGGGGCGCACTTGGGCGACCGCTTCCCACAGGCGTTTGCGGCCCTGGGGTGAGTCCAGTTGCAGTTCGGGGTCCTTGGAAATGTACCAGAGGTTGTCCATGTGGGCGCGCTCTACGTCATGGAACAACAGGCGGGACCGTTCTTGCAGACCGATCTCGCCGAGTTCTTGTTCGATAATGAGGACGCGAACCGGCGTGGGACAGCGGAACAGGGTGTAGCCGAAGAGAGTCGCGCCCGTCGCCAGCGCGAGCGCCATGTTCAGCATGACCATCGACTTTCCGGTCTTGGCGAGACCGCCGAACAAGAGCTTGCCTCCTTTTGGCAGGACCGCCGGTTCGATCCAGGCGCGTTGGATGGGCAGGTCGCGTTCGATGAGGGACACCAGTGGTTGGGCGTATGCGGCCACGCGACGAAACCTCCATGGAAAAACATTACTTTCGCGTTGTCAACACTTTGTTCAACGGCGGAGGCCCAAAATGGCGAGCAGTTTGTCCCCTTTTCCCTTACCTGTAGCGTCCGAGGCGGGGGGAGATGCTGCGTTGCTTGCAGCGGCTAGTTCTTGCTCCTGTTTCTTTTCTCGTACTAAGCCGAGCAGGAGCATGAGGTAGTTCTGGGCGTCGGTGATGCGTTCCTCGATGGGTTCGCTTTCCAGTTGGCCGATCGAGACAAAGCGCTCGATGGCCATGATGTGCTTGCCAAAGTAGACGCCCCACACTTTCCAAGGCGTTAGGCCGTTGCGGAAACCGACCGCCTTGAAGTTGGCTAGGGCATCTTCGTCGCCCCGGTAGTCTTTTCCCTTGGCGTCGAGAACCACGAGCATGTGGTCGCATTGGTCTTCGACAAGTTGCTCGAAATCTTGGAGTGTCATTGGGTTTCTTTCTCCCTCAACCCTTTTTCGCCGGGACTATCAGAAGCTCCCCCCACTCCAGAAGCGCCCGCAAAGACTGTTCGCTCTGGGCGAAGAGAGTGTGCGGCAAAGCGAAAAAGACGGTGCGAGGCTTTGGGCCGAAGATCAAGCGCGGCTTGCCCTTGGCGATGGCGTAGCCGTATTCGATGAACTGGCCCCCGGTTCGCGTCTCGGTTTCGCGGGTGTTCAAAAGCAGCACGTCGGCCCGGTCTATATCCTCCAGGTCGCGTAGGGCTTTGAAGGCGAAGTTAACGCCATCAGCGTTTTCCTGCGCCGAATCGTTGAGCCAGCGGGACGTTACTTCGTGGCCCCACGCCTCGATTTTACGGGCGAGAATCTGAGCTTCATCCTGGTCAACGAAGCGCGCCGCCAAGTAGATTTTCATGCTCCCTCCAACGAAGCGGGACGCGGCGTCCTCTTCGGAAATCAGCAACGACCAGCACCCCACATCGTCGGGGCCGTCGTCCTCGACCAAAGGAAGATAGGGCGCTTCGGGGTCGTAATGAGCCAACCAAACACGCGTCTTCATCAGTTCGCCGTGTGTCATGTTCGATTCCTAGCGGCCTTCTTCGCTTTGTCACCCGATGCCGCCTTAGTGGCCTCTTCCGCTTGAGTGACGAGGGAAGCGCACGGTTTCGCCTTCTTCATTTTGGTCTCCCTTCCAATCCGGGTCCCTAGATGCTTTGGGCCTTGGGGGCTCCATATTCGTGGACGCAGTCGTAGAGCTTCTCCAAGTCTCGCACGTCGCGGCGGTTGTGGTCAAGTATCCACTTGAGGGCCTTTTCGTTGCCCCGTGAGGCCGCCCGCCAATAGGCCCCGTTGATGTGCGTCTTCTCCGTTCGGCCTAGCAGGACGCGGCAGGCGTTCTCCTGCCGGTTCGATGAGAGGGAGAAGCGGTTGCGAACGAGGAAGTAGATGTCTTGGTGCGTGATCTCGGCATATTTGGGGTAAGGGACGCCGTTGATGACGGCGCGGGTCCGCATGAACTTCATGTCGAAGCCGACGCCGTAGAACGACACCACCCGGTCGAAGCGGCGAAGGTCCTGGACCAAGGCTTCGATGAGGTTCTTGTCCTCTTTGCCGATGGCAGACTGCTCGATGTCGTCCTGGGTGAGACGGTTCTGCCAAATCTTGCCCCCGTGCTCCTTGATGCAGTAGGAGAGCAGGAAGCCGAAGTCGGCCCGCAGGTTCGACGCCTCGATGTCGAGGAATCCCAAGCGGTCGTTCTGGGGCTGTTCCTTGAGATAACACTGGTAATGGACGAGGTACGGCTGGCGGTGTTGGCAGTAGTGGTTGGTGAGCCACACCAAGTGTTGCTTCTTCAGGCGTGCGACAGGAGCGACCATGGTCAAGCGTCTCCTAACAATTGGCGGGCGGTCTCCATCATGGGGAGCGCCTCTTGGGTTTTCTTGGATTGTACGAAGAGGGCGGCGGCGAGCAGCACGAAGACCAACTCTTCGACGGTAAGCAGGTTCTCATCGACGTGCTCTTCGAGGGGTTCGAGGACGGCTTTGGTGTACTCCTTGAGGCCCCGGAGACGCCTCTCTTGTATCTCGCCGGTGCGGGGCCGCCGGGCGAAAACGCAGACGTTGTTGAGCGCCAGCGCCAGAGCGGCGTCGATGCCGCCAACAATCTCCTGAGGCGAGAATGTCTCGGACAAGCGGGGCTGCTGCTTCTTAACCGGCACGAGGCCATCCTTTTCCGCGAAGGTCTAACTGTTGAAGGGAACGGGCGGGCGGGAGATCGTAACGTTGAGGGAAACGGGCGGGTCTAGTAGACGGTCGGTTTCGATGCTGTGGTAGCGAAGATCGTCGTCGGTAAGATAGGGTCGCAACTTCTTGTATTCCTCGGCGCTTTGGTGGAGTTCCCTTGGACGGGTAAAAATCCCCGCTATTTTGTCGTGCACTAGTAAGAGATGGACGTAGGCGGGGTGCGAAGAGGGGGTCATGCTTTGACCATTTCGGGAGCGCCCATATCACGGGCCGATGGTGGGGGAACCACATGCTCGCCGACGTACTGCAAGTAGGGTTGGAGCGCTTTGAGGACGCGCTCGTAAGTCGCCGGGGAGACGGACGAGTAGGGCCGGGTCATGTAGCGAATCTTGGGAAGGCCCCATTCGTAGACCGATTCGCCGGAGAGAGTGTCAATTTTCCGGTATAGGATGCAGCCTTCATGGGCGACGCCGTGGGTTTCGCCCCCCTCTTCCCAGGAGATGGAGAGGGTGAAGCGGCAAAGCCGCCCGGTGCCGCGCTTGGTCTCCGGGAAGGTGAGCTTGGATATGAGGATTTGCGGATGCCGGATGGTGAGGAGCGAGGGGTCGTCGGAATAGCCGAACGCGGCGGCCTTGTTCCTTGAGAACGACAACTTCTTCACAGCGGCCTTGGACGCACCAGAGGCCCTTGAAGACTTGGGGCGGCGGCGCTTTAGGAGAGTGGACATAGAAGATAACGCCGAGCAGGATGGTGAGGAAGGCGGCCAGGATCAACAAAGCGGCTCCATCTGTTCTTCGAGCCAGCAATCGCCGACCAGCGCTTTGATAGGGGCCTTAAAGCCATTGAATCGTTTCGTCTCTTGCTCCATTAGTGTGACGATATCGCGGCGTAGCCGGTTTCCTTTTTCTTCTTTGGGGGTCTCGACTACAAGCTCATCGTGGACCTGAAGGAGAGGAACGACTCCCATTTCCTTGTAGAGACGAAGCTGGACGGCCTGGACGTGCTCGGCGGCGACGCCTGATCCTTTGAACGCCAAGGCGATCTTGGCCGCGTCGCGCCAGGCGCTCTTGTCCTGCTCGGCCAAGTTGAAGCGGAGAAAGCGCCCGGTTGGGGACTTCACGTAGGACCGGGCTTCGAGCTCCGCGAGAACCGATTGTTGCCAGGGGCGCAGGGAAGGAAAGGCGTCGAAATGGATGCGTTGAATGTCCAGGGCGCGGCGGCGGGATTCGCGGGTATGGTCGCCGAAGAGAACGTCGGCCAAGTTGGAGCCGGTGAACGCCACGGTCCAGGGGCCGAAGGTCCAGTCCTTTTTGATGTCCGGCATGAAACGGCGAGAGTACACCAACAAAGCGCCGCTGTCAAGGTCCTTGCGAAGGTGCTCGGTCGGCGTCTCCAGTTCGTGGGGGTCGAGCAGAACGATGCCTTCCATATAGTCGCCCGCGTGGACGGCGCGTTTGGCGACGTTGCGCTCGCTCAGGTTCGGTACGTTCTTGAAAGCGCCGCCCGACTGTTCGACCAGCCGGACGAAGGGGTCCCTGCCAATTGTGGAGAGGTCCATGCCGGAGAGCCAAAGGCACATCCGAAGTTCGAGTTGGCTGAAGTCGGCCTTGAGCAATACGAGGTCGGGGGAACGAGGGACGATAGCGCCCCGGACCAGTTTGCCGAAGCCGCGCACTGGCACATTCTGGAAATTGGGACGGGAAGAGGACAAACGCCCCGTCGAGGTGCCGGTAACGGAGAAGCGGGGGTGGATCAAACCGTCGTTGGCTATAACAGATTCGTCGAACCAAGCCTTCAAGCCTTTGCCGGACGCCTTGTAATCGTGGAGGCGCAGCAGGGCGTCGAGGACTTCAGGCAAGGGGGTATCATCGGCGCGGTCGTTTCTGAGGGCTTCGAGGTCTTGGTAGCCATGCCGTTTTGCCACCCTACCAAGAGCTTTGACGACTTCCTCTATGTCAGTGGACCTAAGGGCCTCTCCCCGGTGTTTGAACCACGCCAACGTCTGAGAGGGCGACCGGGGGTTGAAGAGACCCGTTTCTTTGCTAAGTCCTTGCTTTACAAACACTTCGGGCGGAAAGAGGCTTTCCTTGATGGCGTCGGCCTTGGCCTCTAAGTCCTTGATATATTGGCGGTTAATCGCAACGCCCTGCAATTGCATGAGGTAGCACAACTCATCTAGCTCAACGAGCTCGCGGTAGAGAGGGCGAGGGACCTCCCAGGAGGCAAGGTCCTTGACCATGACTTCGTGACACCACCGGGACGCCCAGGCGTCAGTGGCGCAGTATTCGAGAACACGCTCGGTCGGGCAGGGCCCGAAGCAGTCCGGCCCCCGGCAGTTTTTCCAGTTGGGCAACATGGTGTAGGTCGAAGTCATCGACCACAGGTTCATGAGACCCATGACGCCCTGGTCCTCTTCGTCCTCCTTCTTGCCCGGCATCTTGGTCATTTGTTGATGCAGGAGGTAGAACTCCAAGAGAGTGTCTTCCCAACGGTCGAGGGGAGTACGGTAAACGCGCTCGTCGAACTTGGGCTTGTCGGAGCTCACTACTGCGTGGCCCACCAAGGGGACGCCCGCTTCGACGACGGCGCGGGCTGCGGCATCGGTCCAAGGAATCGCCGAGCAAGAATGCAGGGAGGCAATGCCCAGGACTTTAGGAACGCTGCCCCGGTACTCCAGATCGACGCCGAGACAGCCTTCTTGTTTGCCTTGGGCTAAGACCGCCGCCAAGCCGGGAACGAACTCCGGGAAAAAGTTTAGTTTGGAAGGAGCAGCGCTAAAGAGGTGCCGCCGAAGTGGGCGCTCTTCACCGGGCAGGACCATTTCGCCCACGTTTGGTGGGACGTTGAATCCCGGCAACAGGTTTCCGAGCTGTGAGCCCGTACCGTTCGCTCCATGCCTGCCACGTCTCATCTTTGTCACGTTGTAAATAGTAAGCCTTGAAAAAGTCGCGGTCGTCTTTGCGAACGAAGGCTTTGGAAACAAAGTGAGGCACGGCAAAAGATCGCATCGCTTCGTACTCTGCCCGCGTCGGATTGCGATTGGCCTTCAATTGGTAAAGAACGACCGCTCCATCATTGTTCGTAAGGCTGTCGGGGAAAAAACCGACAACATCGAAGGGACCAAAGGAACCGGCGCTTCGAATACAGCGCCAACCACAGCTTTCCAAGTCTTTGATCCATTGACGCTCGATACGAGTGCCTTTGCTCTTGGCGTTCATTGTGTCGTCTCCGTTGCTGTCGGCCAGGCGCCCTCGAACCAGTGGCCTTGCCATTTGTTGAGGCCCCCCTTGGCGATTTGGGGAAAGATCAAGCGGGCGGCCTTCTCGCCCATGAGGACGCAGGGGCGGTACTGCCGGTCGGCGAAATAGATCGCCTTCTCAACGGCTCGTTTTACGGGGTCGAGAAGCGCCGGAACCCGGAGAGCCGCCGCGGGATGATAGGTGATGACGAAGAGGTTGGGCGCGTACTCGACGATGCCTCCAGGCGTCGGGCGTCCAAGGTCGTCGCCGTGTTGGTGATCCCAATGACGGCAGGCGCCCTCGGCCTGGTGGCGCAAGCCCCCCGTGGGGTAAGACATTTTGGGCGGATAGCAGCGCAGCGTGTTGCCTATGAATACGCCCGAGCGGCTGAGGCCAAAGGGGGCCAGGAGCGTGGTGAAGACCGCGTTACCGGCGCGGCCCACCAACGGGCGGGCCGCCAAGGCCTCGGTCGGCCCAGGAGCTTCGAGAAAAAGGGCGAGGCGCACTGACGCCGGGTAGTGATCTGGAACGAAGGAGGACCCCACGTAGGCGTACCGGCAGTTGGCCCAACAGTAAGCGGGCTTGGACTGCACGCCTCTCAACTGCACCGTTCCGCTCAAGTCAGCCGCCAGCTTTCTTCCCCCAAGGGCATAGAAAAAGTTCTTATCGCCGAGCGAATGTCCCAAAGCGTCCGCCTCTCCCCTACCCACAGGAAGTTTAGCGGTAGGGTAAGCA
>Ga0247727_10001914_pt1 | contig 48278 bp, 65 predicted proteins | sample WisWelCaveWW1625_FD_202498 | JGI IMG/M metagenome (GOLD analysis project Ga0247727, IMG submission 202498) | Biofilm microbial communities from Wishing Well Cave, Virginia, United States - WW16-25 | ecosystem: Environmental > Aquatic > Deep subsurface > Groundwater > Cave microbial mat | place...
TTATGAAAACATATACCGAATATATTTATTTTAACACAAAAAATAAGGTTGATTTCATCAACATTACAGAACAAGTTGAAGCAGTAGTTGAAAAATCAAAAGTAAAGGAAGGACTGGCATTGGTCAACCCTATGCACATCACTGCTGCTGTCTATGTTAATGATGCTGAATCTGGTCTAATTCAAGACTTCAAAGAATGGCTGGAGAAACTAGCACCCTCTGGCTATCCCTATAAACACCACCATACTGGCGAAGACAACGGTGATGCTCATATTAAAAGACAACTGATGGGTCATCAGGTTACCATGCCAATTACCAATGGGCAACTAGATCTTGGCCCTTGGGAACAGATTTATTATGCTGAGTTTGATGGCCAAAGAAAGAAACGTGTCATTATCAAAATATTAGGTGAATAAACTAACCTTTCAAAATAACTAAATTTAAATATTAAAATAGTTTCTTGAAAGCCATGGCTGCACAACTTACCTGCAATTCGTGCAAGAATCGTGTTTCTCTTGACACTATGCGGTACTCAAAAGATGGTTCTGGGTTAATTTGTGAAAATTGCTGGAACAAACAACATCATGGTGTTAATCTTAAAATTAAGCCTCAAACATTCACTAAGCCAGTGGACACTACTCCGAAAAAAAAGGTACAATATACATGCAGATCGTGCAGCTTCAGATTCAGTAGAAGCTTGGATTTCAGAGGCCCAAAACTCTGCCCTAACTGCGGAAAGGATACTATCATGTATAATCTGCCAAATGATGCAGATGAGCTGCTAAGAGAACTCGATAGACTTGACTAAGTTTTGTGATACAGGATTTTTCTTTTACTTGGATGTTCAAAAAAGCTTATTGCTTTGAGCAGCCTAGGAAGTCTGCGTAGTGGTTGAAACCATTTTGAAATAAGTCCTACTCTACCTTCCTTAGCCAATACCTCTGATGTTTTGGCAAGTCGCTCTGCTTCCTGTCCAGCAAGAATCTCTTCCTCAATCACAACGCCAACGTGAAACAAATTTCTCAATGCAGAAACAGACCTCTCGGAAATTAGCAATACCTCCTCAAAAACTCGTAACAATAAAAGGAAAGGAAGTACTGCTAAGATATCTAACCAGTACAGACGAAGGAATCTTGGCACATTTCTCACCCGATTGTATTTGAAAGCTAAGTCAACTACAAAGAAGGTGATAATTACACTATCGAAGGCAAACAGAACAGAATGATAGGTTTCAGCAACAGTGCGAAAAAAGATGTCAATAATCACAATAAAAAATAAAACTAAAATTAAGTATGGAATTGCTTTGTCAACAAAATGCTCTGTTTTTTCTAATGGTGCTTTCATGGGCATAAAAAAGATGATGCTATTTTAAATCCTTTGCATTAGTCAGCAATATTCTTTGATGATGCTTTAAAAAACAACCATTGATTTTTCCCTGCCTTCTTGAAAATAATTAACACATACCTTCCTTTTAGCTTTGTTCCCTTAAACTCAACCTCGATCTTGTCTTCCTTTCGCTCAATTATCTTAAATGTTCCTTTGTCCCATATCTTTACAAGACCAGCACCATATGTGCCTTCAGGAAGCCTTCCTTCAAAAGTTGCATAACTCAGTGGGTGATCTTCCACTTGGATTGCAAGTCTTTTTATTCCTGTTTTTAATGACGGCTGCTTGGGAACAGCCCATGATTTGAGTACTTTATCAAACTCTAATCTTAAATCCCAGTGGAGATGTGTTGCATGATGTTCGTGAACTACAAAGATAGGCATATAGAAGATAAATAACAATGTAAATAAATATGTTTTGATGTTACTGAGCAATTTCAAAGAAACCTTTTTAAATCTTGATAAAACAAAGTATAAGGATGACAGATAAAGAAACAACGTTTCTCAAGGAATGGGCAGTGCGGTACATCAAGAATAGAGATGCCATTTCTAAAAAGATAGTTTCTATTGAAGAGTTTGGTGATGGTTTTCATGTAGTTAGAAAAGACAAAGAGCAGAGATTTTTTATCGAGCCATTTTTGAAAGAGCTGCATCCTCTTGTAGAAAAGATTAAAGGATATCAACAAAACAAAGCATTGGTTTGTTTTCATACCAGAGAAAACTTGGATATACTGCTGAAAAACTGGAAGACATTTGTTGAACTGGGAAGAAATTTTACTATCTTCTTTGTCAACCCTTTTTCAAAAACAGAGCGCGTGCTGAGCTTGAGTCCCTCTACACATCAACTCATTTCTGATGAAGATACCCTGCAACAAGGGGTCACGACAATGTCTCAGGAGATTGAGTTTACCACAGAAGAAGAGGTTAAAAAGATACTGAGTTCTTAAATATTGCTATAAGTATAAATATAATTGCGATTAGGTATTATCCATGGCAGCGCTAGAAGAAAGATTAGAACTGATTGGATTGCCAAGACTGGGTTCTGATGTTAAAGGTAAAGTCGATTTAAAAATTAATATAGCTAAAGAAGCAAAAGATTTCGAGCATGCCCAACACAATATTAAACGAATGAAGGATATTAAAGCTAACATAACAAAACTGCTGAAGCGAAGATTTCGAGTAAATCCTTATCGCATGGAACAGAAAATACTCGAAAAGGAATTAAAGATTGAAGGAGATAAATTAGCTGATGTACAATTTGAACTTCGTTACCAAAAAACGTCCTATCAGAGCATTGTTGAAGGCGTTGAAACACAATTACAAGGAATTATGTACAATGCCATCAGAGGCAGTGATATTGTAGATGTGCTTGTTGATGGTGCTGAGCCATCTGTCTATGCACAAAGACTACTTGACGATTGCTCTATCGTGCTTGCTGGGAATCTTGGCCCAAACATAGAGTGTAATGTTAAACCAATTAAAGACTTTGAAGCACCAACTAAATTTGTCATTATACCGACTGATTCCTACAAAGAAATTTCTTGGAATATGCTTTCTGTGTGGGTTCAGCTGATTACTGCTTTACCTCCAGAAGAAAAATATGTAAAACTCTACAAGAAAAAAGCGGTAAAAGGTGCTCCAAAAAAAGGGAAACGGGTGACACCTACAGAAGAGGGTGAAGAAGTGGTGGAAGGTAGCATTGGGAAGAGAGATACTATTGATTATATGGACATTGTACGAACACTTATTCCTGTTCCGATGGAATATCATGAAAAGACATGGGATCCTGAACTTCCCTATCTAATAGGAAAAGACTTATCATTAAAACAAAAGCAGAAATCACTTCCTTGGTATGAGCTGCTTGAATTGCCTAATCGTCGAAAAAGACAGGAAGCTGGTACTTATGTAGGAGTTCAAAGCGTTCTGGATAGAATTGAAGATTTAAGAGATGGCAATACTGACCGAATTAAAATTCCTGTTGTAAGCGTTAAGCCGGCATTTTAATAAAAAGAAGCTTTATGCAGCTTCTTCTTCCTTGAATGCAGGAACTGCATTCTTGGAGATTATCATGACATCTCCAACATTCGTAACTAAGTTGTGCGGCACAATCACTCCTTTTGCACTTCCCAGAATTTTGGACAAGAATGAATTCTTCGTTGACCGTATTCTCCAGCCACCAACCTTTGTCTGTGTCATAACAGCTTCTTCAATATCACCGAAGTAATCTCCAGCATCAGTGAAAACCCTCATACCGTACATTTCGCTCAATTTTCTTATTTTTAACATGTCCATAGCCTCCGTTTTGGGAATTAAAATATTTATAAAGAACAATATTTAAATAGTTTTCTGTTTTTAAATTCATAAAGGTGTTTGCTTTAAAAGTACTTCCCTATGCATTACAAAAATTTAACCTTAATTGGCAGTTCTCATGTTTCTAGAGAAAGTGTCGAGCTTGTGAAAAAGACAGTAGAACAGGAAAAGCCTGGCATCATTGCTGTTGAGCTGGATAAAGACAGATTGGCTGCTTTGCTGCATAAAAAGAAAAGGGGTATTTTCATTAAAGGTGTTGGAATAAAAGGCATGCTCTTTGCAGCAATTGGTGCATGGATTGAAAAGAGGATAGGCAAGATAGTCAAGGTCGAACCTGGCTCTGAAATGAAAATTGCCATACAATTAGCAAAACAACACAATGCTAAAATTGCTTTAATTGATCAACACATTGCAATTACATTACGAAGATTTTCTGAAACCATAACGTGGAAAGAAAAGTGGCATTTTCTGGTTGATATGATTATTGGTGTTGTTGCACCAACACAACAGATGAAAAAAATTCACATTACAATGTCTGATCTGACCAAGGTTCCATCTAAAGAAACAATTAAAAGACTACTCGCCTTTGTAAAACAGAGATACCCAAATCTCTACAATGTGCTTGTGCAGGAAAGAAATGTGGTCATGGCAAACAATCTTGCTGGCCTTATGAAACACTTTCCAAATCAAAAAATTGTTGCCATTGTAGGAGCTGGTCATGAAGAAGAAATAATTAGATTAATTAAAGAAAAGCTATATAAAGCCACAAGTGGCTAGAAGACGTATGTTGTCCAAACGTCTTGCCTTTAGTTATCAAGAAAAACTCTACTTGCTGCTAACTATTCTTGTTTTAAGTTTCATTCTCTCTTTTAGGGATTGGGGTGTGAATAAATTCGATTTCTTGCTTGGAATTAGAAATCTCGTTATTGCTGTGCTTCTTGTTTCGCTCTCGTTGCTTGTAAAGCTATATGTGCAAAAATATTTTGCACATAGGGTAGGTTTTATTGTAGAGTTTAGGCCATGGTTGCTTGGTTTGTTAATTGGCCTTATTTTTGTTTTTGTAAGTAATGGCACACTAACTTTTTTGGCTATTGGAGGGCTTACTTTTTATGTAATTGAGCGACTTAAGGTAGGCCGCGCAGATATAGGTGGTCATGGTTCCCCAGGATGGATTTCAATAGCTGGTCCTATTACAAACCTTGTACTTGCAGCTTTTTTCAAAGTTTTTACCCCAGTACCATTACTAGAACATATTGCGGTAACTGCAGTATCAATAAATTTGCTCATTGCTTTCTTTGGAATGCTCCCCATTCCTTTCATCGAAGGATTTACTTTTGAAAATCTGAGAAAAACAAGGTCATCAGATGGACTCCAATTTCTCCATTCTTCACTCCTTGAATACTTAATTGTTGCAATCTCAGGGTTGGCAACTGGACTAGCAATCTGGTTTTCTCCTCCCAGCTATGCTATAGGCACTACACTTATCTTTCTTGTCGTGGTAAGAGGCATTTATTATATCTTCTACCAGCAAAACATTCCACAGGACAGGGTCAGGAAAGCTATTTAAACTAAGTTAGCCTTATTTTATACATGTTAAAAAACCTGCAACCAAGACTCTACCAAGAGAGTATCTTTTCTACTGCAACAACCAAAAATACATTAGTAGTGCTGCCCACAGGCCTTGGTAAAACTGCATTGGGTATGATGCTTGCAAAACATAGATTAGGACTATATCCAGATTCAAAGATATTGATTCTTGCGCCTACAAAACCATTGGCTCAACAGCACTTAGAGACATTCAAACAACATCTTGAAATTGGTGAAAACAAGTTTGCACTTTTTACAGGAGAAGTTGCACCAGAAAAAAGGGAAAAACTATGGAAAGAAGCAACTATCGTCTTTTCTACGTCTCAAGGATTAGAAAATGATATTATTTCTGGAAGATTGGATTTAAGGGATGTTTCTTTGCTTGTTTTTGATGAAGCACATCGCGCTGTAGGTGATTATTCCTATGTCTTTATCGCCAATCAGTACCAGAAAAAGGCACAGTATCCTCGCATTCTTGGTTTAACTGCATCCCCCGGCTCTGAGGTAGAAAAAATTGCAGAGGTTTGTAAAAACTTGAACATTGAAAATGTTGAGGTGAGAACTGAAAGTGATCCTGATGTAAAAGAATATGTGCAAGATATACAGATTGATTTTGTGAAAGTTAACTTACCTCCCGCATTTTCATTTATCAAGAAATCAATTGAAGACTGCTACCATTCTAAATTAGAAGAAGTAAAAAAACATGGCTATCTGAACAACGTCTTGATTAGGAAAACAGATCTTTTACAATTACAGGCAAAGCTTCATGGGCAGATTGCTTCTGGTGAAAAATCTCCTGAGCTGTTTAGAAGCATTTCGTTGATTGCAGAAGCAACAAAAATTCATCATGCATTGGAGTTACTAGAGACACAGGGAATTTATGCTTTGTACATGTACTTGCAAAAATTACTAGAAGCAGCAGAACGAACAACAGTGAAATCAGTCAAGAATCTCGTTGCTGATGAACGCTTTAGAATAATCTTTGAGATGACTAAAAAGCTGTATGAAAATAATGTTGATCATCCAAAGTTGAAAGAGCTGAAAAAGATTGTACTTGCACATAAAGATAAAAAAATGATTATTTTTACGCAATATAGAGATACCGCAACAAAGGTTAAAAAAGAACTAGACGAAGTGCAAGGAGTATTATCAGTCATGTTTGTTGGACAAGCAAAGAAAGGGGAGACTGGGTTAAATCAAAAACAACAGAAACAGATTCTTGATGACTTTAGAAATGGTTTGTTTACTGTTTTGATTGCAACTTCTGTTGCAGAAGAAGGATTAGATGTTCCTGCTGTTGACCTTGTGGTGTTCTATGAACCAATTCCATCTGCCATTAGAACAATCCAGCGAAGAGGAAGAACTGCACGAACCAGTTCTGGAAAAGTAATTATGTTAATTGCAAGTAATACTCGAGATGAAGCATATCGCTGGGTAACGCACCATAAAGAGAAGCGCATGCATTCACTTCTGAAAGACCTAAAGAATAAGATTGCACTGCATGAATTAAACCCAGAATCAACAGAGAAACAGCCAGCTACATTGAATGAAGTAAAGATTATTTGTGATGATCGGGAAAAAGGCAACGGAGTGGTGAAGCAATTCGTTGATTTGGGAGTAAAGGTTGATTTGAAAAGACTGGATATTGGTGATTATCAGCTCAGTGAGCGATGTGTTGCTGAGTTAAAAACAGTACCTGACTTTGTTGATTCTATTATTGATGGACGATTGCTTGAACAGCTGCGGTATTTAACAAAGTTTGACAGGCCAGTTTTAATCCTTGAAGGAATTGAAGATATTTATTCGCAGCGCAACATTCATCCCAATGCAATTAGAGGAATGCTTTCAACCATAGCTGTTTCATATGGCATTCCAGTTTTGCAAACTAAGAATAACAAAGAAACAGCAGAATTACTGTACATTATTGCAAAACGAGAGCAAGATCCTGAGAAAAAGCATTTTAATCCACACGGCAGCAAAAAGCCAATTACTGACAAAGAGCTGCAGGAGTATATTGTTTCTTCTTTGCCAAATGTCGGACCTGCTATGGCAAAAGAGTTACTACATCACTTTAGAAATGTTCGAAAGATATTTGTAGCTTCTGAAGAAGAGCTAAAGAAAGTGTCTGGTGTTGGGGATAAGACTGCTAAGGATATACAAAAGACACTGGATAAGGATTATTATTTGTAGAAACATTTATTAAGATGTGATTATTTAATTCTATTATGCAATCAAGCAAATGCTTTATGTTTTGGGCTTTTTGCTAGATTCATTTCTCTTGCTAAACTCCATTGTTGTGTGGTTTGAAAAACCATTTTGTTGTGGAATGAAACAAGAGTTCTTTTTTAATTAAAAATTACAAGAAGGTGAAGATATGAATATTATGTACCATTTAGATGTAGGATCGTTTTCAGAGTTAGCTGGTATCAAAGGTTTAGAATTAGTTGGCGGAGGAAGGTTAATTCCTCTAACTTCAGCAAGAGAAGTAGCGACAGCTATAAAAAATGAAAGAGGTTCTTATGGGACATTGGCTCACAGGAATTCAATAGCAGGTATTGTAGAAGAAAACGCTGCCCTTATAAGAAAATACAGATTAAGAAAGGTATGCGAAGTTGTAATTCATATTATGCCTTGCCTAGGAGCCTATCCGGGAAGTTCAAATCATAATTATATTTATTCTCATCCAAAAGCACTGGCTCAGTGCTCTGATTTTCTAGCTTCTAATTATCCAAATGCAAAAAGAATTGAAGTTTCAAGCACAGCAAAAGGAATTAAAATAGTCAAAGAAAGAAAGTCAGGATTAGCTATCGGAAGAAAGGATTATTTTATTAAAGAAAGATTGGAAGTAATTGCTGAGAACATAGCAAACCAGGGAGAGTCATATACTGAGTTCTATGTTTTGTCTGCTTAGATCTTCATCTCATTCAATCTTTTGACTCGTTCTTCCATTGGCGGATGCGTTGAGAATAAACTAACCAATGCTTCTCCCCTGAACGGATTATCAATGAATAGCGAAGCAGTGGCTCGATTGCCGTGTCTCATTGGATTTGCTGCAATGCCTGCATGAATCTTTCTCAATGCTGAAGCTAATGATTTCGGATCTTTGATGGTTCGAGCTCCTGTTGCGTCAGCCAAGTATTCTCTGCTTCGTGAAATAGCAAGCTGAATCAACATTGCAACAATTGGTGTCACAATAATTAATAGAATAAAGCCAAAGATATTGCCTTGTCCTCGACCTTCTTGGCCTCTGCCACCACCAAACATTAGCCCCCACTGTGCCATTTGTGCAAGATAAGAGATAACGCCAGCTATGGTTGCAGCTATGGTTGCTACTAAGATGTCTCTGTTCTTGACATGACTCATCTCATGTGCAAGTACGCCTCGTAATTCATTTTTGTCAAGGATATGCAAAATACCTTCAGTGCAGGCAACTGCTGCATGATTTGGACTTCGTCCTGTAGCAAAGGCATTTGGACTTGGTGTTGGAATAATATACACCTTTGGCATTGGTAAGCCTGCTTTCTTAGCTACGTCACCAACTAACGCGTACAACCAATGTTTCTTATCAAGCGGCTTTGCACCATACATGGCAAGTACAATTTTGTCTGAAAAAAAGTACGTAACGAAATTCATGAGTACCACAAAGATAATTGCAACAGTCAGTCCTTGTTGTCCAAAGAAGCTACCGAACCAAAGCAGCAGTCCTGTCAGTAGCCCTAATAGAACTATGGTCTTAAATTGATTTGCAAATGCACCCATAGAGTAAGTAAAATAGGGATGATTTAAAAAGTTTGTGAAATAAAGCAATACTATGGCTATACCTAAGGCCGTTCTACACTTCATTGCTGGAGGTGACTTCTCAGCAGTACTTGCAAGAGTGAAGCTGTTAAATAAGCAGGGAATCAAAGCATTAATTGATCTTCTTGGTGAAGAACTGCATGATAGAGAGGAAGTTGAAAAAGTAGTTCAAGAATATAAGAAACTTATTTCTGAAATTAAGAAGAAAAAGCTTAATGCTGCTATTGACCTTAAGCTAACCAACATTGGTTTATGCATAAGCAAAGACTATTGTCTGCACAACCTAATTGAGATTCTTTCCTATGCAAAGTTGGCAAATGTTCAGGTATGGATTGATGCTGAACAACACAAATACCGAGTGCCAACGACACAACTCTATCTAAGAATACATAAAAAATTTGAAAATGTTTTTCTGACTGTGCAAGCATATACTAAGGATTCCTATGATTATCTTGAGAAACTCATTCAGCAAGGTGCAAAAATACGTTTAGTAAAAGGAGCATATAAAGAAAAGTTTGTGTTTAAGTCAAAAGAAACAGTTAGAAAGCAATTCAGCAAATTGATGAGACACTTGTTTGTTACTTCAGATCATTTTGCAATTGCAACACATGATGAGATACTCTTGAGTGAAGCATTGAAACTTCAAGAGCTGTACCATAAGCAGATTGAGTTCCAGTTACTGATGGGCCTGTCTGAGAAATTCATGGCACAACTGAAACGATTCGATAATGTAGCTGAATATGTTCCATATGGAACTGACTGGAAAGGGTATTACGAACGAAGGCTTGCTTATCTGAAGCAAAGGACAGGTAGACAATAACTTAATAAATCATTAAATGTTAAAATTTCTATGCTAGATTTGGGGAGTTGTTTAAGGTACTATAAAAGGCTGGATATTCAAAAAGCAATTGTAGAGGCTGCAAAAGACAGAGAGATTTCTGTTCGATACTTAGATGAAGGATTTGGAAAGCGACCAGATATTTTAATGAATTACAATGATGTTCTTGAAAATGTCAAACAAAGAGCGAGTTCATTCCATTGTTCTGAGGAATTATGGCTAAATCCACTGCAGATTAGCACAAATATGAAGAAAGATGAAATTACTAGATTGCGAAAGGGTTGGGATCTAGTATTGGATATTGATTGTCCGTACTGGGAATTTTCAAAACTAACAACATGGTTGTTTATTGAAGCATTGAAAGCGCATGGAATAAAATCAATCAGTTTGAAGTTTTCAGGCAACAAAGGATTTCATATTGGAGTTCCATTCAAATCATTTCCAGCAAAAGTGCCTGGAAAAGATATTCTCACAAAAGACTATTTTCCAGATGGACCAAGACGAATTGCCTCTTATTTACTTGATTTCATTGAACGAAATTTGATTAAAATAGAGAATAATGAATTTGTTAATTTTGGTAACAAAGCAACGTATAGTTTTGCACAATTGCAACAGATTACTGGAAAGTCAATTGAAGAATTAACACACAAAATAGTGCGAAAGCATGGTGGAGAAATCAGAGTCAAGGAACTAAAGCAAAATCAAATTGTAAAACATCACTATCAATGCTCTAGCTGTGGACATGATGAAGTGCTTGATACATTAGTTGATTATATCAAATGCAAGAAGTGCGGTTCATTAGTTCGGCCAATGTCTGCACAAGAGAAAAAAGAACAAGGAGAAACCTATCGTAAGTTCAATACAAGTTCGATTGTTGCAGTCGATACTGTCTTGATTGCTCCTCGTCATTTGTATCGAATGATATATTCATTGCATGAAAAGTCAGGTTTAGTGAGCATTCCGATTGATATCAACAGAGTGTTGTTGTTTGAAAAAGAGGAAGCAAAGCCCGAACAAGTACAAATTAGTAATCTTGTGTTTTTAGATGACAGCAACACAGTTCAAGGAGAAGCAGAAAGGTTGTTAAAAGAATCATTTGATTTTAATCCGATCCTTGAAACAGAGGAAGAAGAGAAACGATTGAAAAAAGCATTTGTTGTCCAAGGAGAGGTTGATGTTAAGAAGATTCCAGAAGAATTATTCCCTCCGTGTATTAAATTACTGTTACAAGGATTGAAAGATGGTAGAAAACGAGCATTGTTCATATTAATTAATTTCTTGACATCAGTTGGGTGGAATTATGACGAGATTAAGGAACGATTGGACGTTTGGAATAAGGCAAATGCAGAACCATTGCGAGAAACAGTTATTGTAACACATCTGCATTATCATAAACAACAGAAAAAAGAAATATTGCCTCCGAATTGTCCAAAACGAGAGAATAATATTCCTATTATTCAGCAGAATTACTATACTGATCTGCAAGTGTGTCATCCTGATGGTATCTGTGCACGAATCAAGAATCCTGTACAGTATGCAAAGAAAAAAGCATGGTTAATTAATCAAGAACAAAGTAAAAGCAAAGGAAGAAAGAAAAAAGAAAAGAAAGAAGATGTTCCCGGAAATAACGTCAATTGAGGATTTGGAGCAGCTTTCTGAGCAAGTAACCTGGCAGTACTTCGAGAAGCTTGTCGCATTTGTTTTTGAGCAAAATAATTTTGATGTTGAGCACAATAAAGTTATTGTTGCTGATAAAGAAAAACGCCAATTTGATGTGATTGCTAAAAACAAATCTACAACATGCCTAATTGAATGCAAACATTGGAAAAGCAGATCAGGAGCTGCTTCGCTGCTCCAAGAAGCTGTTGAAACACACATTGAACGATGCAAGTTCTATGCAGAGCAGCATCCAGAAGAAACCATTATGCCATTGCTTGTAACACCATTGCATGGCATGCCTGAAGAGCACAAGGATGTGTATATTGTGCCTTTGTTGAGCTTGAATTGGTTTTTAAATAACTCTGCGTAATCTTTATAAATATCTTCTAATCTTAAGTTAACTATGGTTAACAATCGACTATTGCATCCCCAAGAAATCGAGACCTTTTACGTCATCCCAACCATCAGAAAGTACTTTGCAGAAGCTCTGTTAAAGCAAGGATTGAAGCAGAAAGACATTGCAGCAATCTTTGGTGTTACAAGTGCTGCAGTCAGTCAATACTTTAGTGAAAAAAGGGCAAATGAATTTGATTTTTCAGATGATGTGTTGAAAGAAATCAACAAAATAGCATCAACAGTCAAAGATCAACAATCATATTTGATGCAAACGCAACGCATTTTGCAGTTCATCAGACAATCAGCAACAATTTGTAAGATTCACAAGTTGTTTTCAGATGTTCCAAACAATTGCGATCCTGATATAATAGGATGTCGAACACATGCCAGAGCAAACGTTAAGTTTTGAACCAGACAGAGAAATGTATGATCATGCAGATTTACATACGCCAAAGTATGTTGCACAGCCTGGATTAAGTGACGAATTAATCAGAAAAATCTCCAGTGATAAAAAAGAGCCTGAATGGATGCTACAGAAAAGATTGCAAGGACTTGAATTATTCCAAAAAACTCCATTGCCAACATGGGGCCCTGATCTTTCAAAATTAGATTTGAACAACATCATTTACTATGTTGATCCAAACGCAAAAGAAAGTAAAAGTTGGGAAGAGGTTCCTCCTGAAATCAGAAAAACATTTGATCGCTTAGGAATTCCTGAAGCAGAAAAGCAAGCATTGGCTGGCGTTGGTGCACAATATGACGCAGGAGTTGTTTACCATAAGCTAAAAGAGGATCTTGAGAAAAAAGGCGTTGTTTTTGAAAATATGGATGTTGCTGTTCAGAAATATCCTGACATGGTGAAGAAATATTTCATGACGAGCTGCATTCCTGCTTCAACACACAAATTTACCATGCTCCATGCAGCTACGTGGTCTGGAGGAACATTCATCTACATTCCAAAAGATGTGAAGGTTGAACTGCCATTGCAAGCATACTTTAGAATGAATGCAGAGAAAGGGGGACAGTTTGAACATACGCTAATTATTGTTGATGAAGGTGCTGAATTACACTATTTGGAAGGTTGTAGCTCGCCAAGATATCAACAATCTTCTCTTCATGCTGGCTGTGTTGAAATTCACGTTTTACCAAATGCAACAATGAAATACACTTCAATTGAAAATTGGAGCAAGAATGTATACAATCTGAACACAAAACGAGCAATTGTGCATAGGGATGCTGTTATGAAATGGGTAAACGCAAATACAGGATCAAAAGTAACAATGCTCTATCCAATGTCTGTTTTAATCGGAGAAGGAGCTTCAAGCGAGAGCATTGGCATTGCATTTGCTGGTCCTGGACAGAATCAAGACACTGGTTCGAAAGCACTTCATATTGCTCCAAATACCACTTCAATGATTGATGCACGATCGATCTCAAAAGGCGGCGGTATTGCAACATACCGAGGACTGGTTCATATTGTGCCAGAAGCAAAGAATTGCAGAGCATTCATGAAATGCAATGGATTGCTGTTAGATAAAGAATCAAAGGCAGATGCAATTCCTATGTTAAAGATTGAGAATTCAGAAGTTGAAGCAGCCCATGAAGCAACTGTCGGTAAAATAGGAGATGAAGAGATATTCTACTTGATGAGCAGGGGATTAGGTAAAAATGAAGCGATTCAGATGATTGTTGCTGGCTACATTGAACCAATTACAAAGGCATTGCCATTAGAGTATGCTGTTGAACTGAACAAACTAATAGAACTTGAGATTGAAGGACATTAATCAGGGGTTTCTAAATGAATGAACAAGATTTTCCAATATTAAAGCAGAAAATTAATGGGAAAAGACTAGTTTATTTAGATAATGCTGCAACGAGCCAATCTCCTTCTATTGTAATTGATGCAATTTCTGAATACTATAAAACCTCTCACTCAAATGTCCACAGAAGTATCCACAGCTTATCACAAAAAGCAACAGAAGCATACGAAGAAGCAAGGAAAAATGTTGCAAATTTCATTCATGCTGATGTTGATGAAATTGTTTTTACAAAAGGAACAACAGAAAGCATCAATCTCATTGCTCATGGGTTACAGCTACAAAAAGTGGATGAAATCGTTCTCACAATCATGGAGCACCATGCAAATATTGTTCCATGGCAAGAGGTTGCAAAAAGAGTTGGTGCTGTGATTAAGTATATTCCACTGAAAAAGGATTACCGATTAGATATGGACGCTGCAAAGAGATTAATCACTAAGAAAACAAAGGTTGTTTCAGTTACTCACATGTCAAATGTACTTGGCACAGTCAATCCAGTGAAGGAGCTTGCAGAGCTTGCTCATGCTGTTGGAGCTGTTTTTGTTGTTGATGCTGCACAGTCTGTTCCGCATATGAAGGTTGATGTGAAAGAGCTTGACTGTGATTTTCTTGCATTTTCTGGCCACAAGATGTGCGGACCAACAGGTGTTGGAGTTCTGTACGGCAAGAAGGAACTGCTAGATTATTTAGAACCGTTTGTATATGGTGGTAAAATGATCAAAGAAGTTTCTCTTGAACAATCAACATGGGCAGAGGCTCCTTACAAATTTGAAGGAGGAACACCAAACATTTCAGGCGTTATTGGCTTAGGTAAAGCAATTAATTATCTAGAGAATATTGGCATGAAAACTATTGAGAAACATGAAAAAGAATTGCTTGAGTATGCTTTACAAAAAATAAAAACAATGAAAAATGTTACAATCATTGGTCCAGAAGCTTCAAAAGATCGAGGAGCAATAATTTCATTCACTATTGAAGGCATGCACTCTCATGATGTTTCAGAATTACTAAATCGTGAAGGTGTTGCAATTCGAGGTGGACACCACTGCTGTATGCCACTGATGAAAGAACTCGGCATTCCTGGCTGTTCACGAGCTTCATTTTACTTATACAATACAAAAGAAGATGTTGATGCATTTGTTGAAGCATTGCAAAAAGCAATGAAGGTGTTCAAGATATGAATGAGTTCCAAAAACATGTGGAGGAAATTGAAGGAAGCTTGAGCGAAGAAGAGGAGATCTACAAAGAAAACATCCTTGATCACTACAAATATCCACACAATAAAATAGAAATGAAAGGTGCAACTGTTTCACATAAGGAAGTTAATCCAACCTGCGGTGATGAACTTACCATTTATTTGAAGATTGATGATAACAAAATACAAGATGTATCATTCATTGGTCAAGGATGTGCAATTTCACAAGCATCTGTTTCAATGCTTACTGACGAAATTAAAGATAAATCTATTCAGGAAATTAAAACTATGAAAAGCGAAGATGTGTATAAACTGTTAGGAATTCCAATTAGTGTAACACGAATCAAATGTGCATTACTATCACTAAAAACAGCACAGGGAGCAATCAAGAACTATGAACAAACTAGAAGTTATTGACCTGCATGTAGAAGTTGAAGGTAAGGAGATTTTGAAAGGCATTACACTCTCCTTTGAGAAAGGAAAGATTGTTGCTTTGATGGGACCAAATGGTTCTGGAAAATCAACATTAGCATTAGCATTGATGGGCCATCCAAAATACAAGATTACAAAAGGAAAGATAGTGTTAGATGGAAAAGATATAACGAATGAATCTGCTGATGTTCGTGCAAAAGCAGGGTTGTTCTTATCATTCCAACACCCACATGAAATCATTGGCGTTTCACTTCCATTATTCTTGAGATCTGCAGTGAATGCTGTACAAGGAAAGAAAATTCCTGTTACAGACTTCCATAAAGAACTTAAGGAAAAAATGGATGAGTTGAAGATCGATGAAGCGTTCAAGAAACGATACTTGAATGTTGGATTTTCAGGCGGCGAAAAAAAGAGAATGGAGATTTTACAATTATCTTTATTGCAGCCAAAATATGCAGTTCTTGATGAAACAGATTCTGGTTTAGATGTTGATGCCTTGAGATTAGTATGTGACAGCATTAACAAAGTTAGAACTAACAATATGGGTATTATTTTAATCACACACTACAACAGAATTCTCAAATATTTACACCCAGATGAAGTGCATATATTATACAAAGGCAAAATCATCAAGAGTGGTGGAAAAGAACTAGCACAGTATATTGAAGAGAATGGATTTAATGGACTATTGGAAGAAACTACTGTTGTCCAATAATTGCAGCTGCTGCAATCGCTGCTGTTTCTATCCGTAGAACATTTCTTCCGACACTTGCCTTCACAAATCCTGCTTTTTCTGCTGCTTTAATTTCTTCTTCAGTAAACCCGCCTTCTGGTCCGACAAGTACAAGAACTTTTTTGTTTTTAGGAATTTCTTTTAACTTCTCTCCATTTTGATAAAGAATCAACTTCACATCCACTTTTTCTTTCAAAACAGAAGAAAAATCAGTTAATTGTATTATCTCAGGTACCCATGCTCTTTTGCTTTGTTTGCAAGCTTCAATTAAAATTCTATTTGATCTTTCTATTTTTGCTTCTTTTGGTAATACAACAGAATATTTTGTTTTTATTGGAACGATAGTTGCAACATTCAACTCAGTTAATTTCTGCAGTAAAAAATCAAAGCGTTCTCCTTTTGGCACAGCTGTTGCAATGGTTAAAAATGCCTCATTTTGAAATTTCTGTACCAATTCTATTTGAATTTCATCTTTGCCAACGAGCTTAGCTACAGCAACAGTGCCCTTACCATCAAACACAGCAATTTTCTCATTTTCGTAATGGCGTTTAACTTTCAAATGCCGTGTTTCATCAGCGCTGAGCTTAAGGATCCCTTTCTGAGGAATCACTTCAGCGTAAAACCAGTCGAGCTCTCGTATGTCCATAGTTTTATGGGTTTCATTGTTCATTATTATTCTTGTGTTATTTTATTTTCCATATAGAAATATATTATCTAAAATATAGTTTAAACAATATAATGTACGTTCCTACTGCTCAGAACATAACCTTTATAAATGACCCCTAGCCTTCTTAATTCTATAAAAAGCGTTTAAAGGTCATGATTTAAACGTTGTAAACCAGAGCCTGAAAAACTTACTTTTTCAGTACAGAAGCGTTTAGAACGTGTTCTAGAAGAAGTTATTTGGCTCTATTTTCAGATAACGGGGAAAGATATGTCTAACGTTAGAAGACCACGACATGGAAGTATGCAGGTTTGGCCTAGAAAGCGGGCTGCTAGGCAATATCCGCGAGTACGTGCATGGGCAAGCTCAACAGAAAAAAAACCGCTTGGCTTTGCTGGCTACAAGGTGGGCATGTCCCACATCATTTACATTAATAATGCCAAAACATCCATCACCAAAGGCGAAGAGATTTCTTGCCCGGTGACCATTCTTGAATGTCCACCACTTAAAGTCGCTGCGGTGCGCCTTTACTCTCTTTCCTCTTATGGTTTCCAATCAAAAACCCAATTCAATGCCAAAAATCTTGACAAAGAACTTCTTGAAAGAAAAATAACCAAACTCAAAAAACATAATGAAGAAGAATTATCCAAAATTGCTGCTGCTGATTTTGATGAGATCACTCTGCTTGTCTATACCCAACCAAAACTTGTTGGCTTGAAAAAAACACCAGAGCTTTTTGAGGTTGCAATCGGAGGCTCAAAAGAAGATAAGCTAACATATGCAAAGGAAAAGTTAGGAAAAGAAATTACTGTCAAAGAGGTTTTTGCAGAGGGCAATCAAGTTGATATCCATGCTGTTACCAAAGGAAAAGGATTCCAAGGACCAATGAAGCGATTTGGTATTGGAAGACGAAGCCATAAATCAGAAAAATCAATCAGAAATCCAGGTTCGCTTGGTGGCTGGCAAGGACAAGGCCATGTGATGTATCGAGTTGCACATGCAGGTCAGATGGGATATCACAACAGAGTGGACTGGAACAAACAAATACTGAAGATTAGCGATAAACCCCAAGAGATCATTGTGAAAGGTGATTATCTAAATTACGGAACTGTGAAAAATACCTACCTCATGCTAAAAGGCTCTGTTCCAGGTCCACGAAAAAGACTGATTAGGTTCAATGTAGCAACACGACCAAATCCAAAAATTACAAAGGAAGCTCCGCAGATTACCTATACAAGCTTACAATCAAAACAATGAACAAGTCCTTCAAGCTTAGAAACAAAGTTACTAAACAATGATGTTCAACCAAATGATGATGTTATTCCCGTCTGAATGATGATGATAACATCGATGTGCTGATGGTTTGAAACTAAAATGAAAGCAAAAATAATTGACTTGAACAAAACTGAAAAAGGAACAAAGGAGCTGCCAGTTCAGTTTAATGAGCAGATCAGAGATGATCTTATCCAGAGAGCTGTGCTTGCACTGCAATCTGAAGCAAGACAGCCTTATGGAACCAAACCGCGAGCCGGATTGCGATATGTTACTGAAATCTCAAGAAGAAGAAGAGATTACAAGGCATCCTATGGTCATGGAATATCGCGAGTTCCGCGAAAGATATTGAGCAGAAATGGAACACAGATTAACTGGGTTGGAGCAAAGATGCCAGGTACTGTTGGAGGCAGAGTTGCGCATCCGCCTAAGGCAAATAGGATCTGGAGTCAAAAAATTAATATCGTTGAGAAGCGAAAGGCAGTTCGCTCAGCCATGGCTGCCACTATGATGCCAGCAATGGTAACACTTCGTGGACATAGAATACCAAAAGAGTTTCCTTTCCTGCTTGACACTAAGATTGAGTCACTTTCAAAAACAAGTGATGTTGAAAAAACATTGGCGAAGCTTGGATTTGCAGAAGAACTGAAGAGAACAGCAAAAAGAAAAATAAGAGCTGGAAAAGGAAAGAATAGAGGAAGAAAATACCAGAATAAGGTTGGTCCTTTGTTTGTTGTTTCAAAGGAATGCCCTTTGATTAAGGCTGCCAAAAATATTCCTGGGATTGATGTGGCAATAGTGCAAAATATCAATGCAGAACTGTTGGCACCGGGATGCCATCCTGGAAGATTGACGCTATGGAGCGAAGCTGCAGTTGATACTCTTGCAACTCAGAAATTATTTACAGAGGATTACCAAGGACAAACGCAACTAAAAGAAAAGATGAAAAGTGTTGCAACTGTTGAATTAAAGAAACCTTCTGTAAAAAAAGAAAATAAGAAACCAACAGTAAAGAAAGAAACTAAGAAAAGTGCATAATCATGGAAATCGAAGAAGTTATCAAGAGACCATCTGGAACAGAAAAATCAATTCGAATGATGGAATCTGAAAATAAATTGATTTTTGTAGTTCACCTAAAAGCAACCAAGGCGCAAATCAAAGAAGCATTTGAGAAGATGTTCAAAACAAAAGTGGCTAAGATAACCACACACCTTACGTCAGAAGGAGAGAAGAAAGCATTTGTGACCTTCAGCAAGGAAACACCTGCAATTGATATTGCCACACAGTTAGGGTTGATATAAAATGACACCAGAAAAGATAGTTAAAAAGGTAATTGAAAAAACTTCGAGGTTGGAAGGTATTGTTAAAGGAGATGTCGTAGAAGTAAGAATACCAACTCAAGAACAAAAGTATGTTGGAGTGATAAGCTATACGAAAAAAGATTTTTGGACAACAGTAGCAACGAGAGAATCGCCTGAAACAATAGTGTTTAAATCATACTACTTAGATTCAAAAAAGGGAATTATAGAAATGAAAAATATGGCAACAAGACATTCGGCAACAGAAAATTCTGGAGTTTACCAGAAATACAATCAATTGATCTTTGAAAAAATAGAAAGAGATTTACAAGAGGCACCAACACAAAATGGGTAAGAATATTATTTCACAACGACGTGGAAGAGGAACAATGCGTTATAGAGCTCCTAGCTTCAACTACTTAGGACAAGCCAAGCACAGAAAACTTGACAACGAAATCGTTTTGGGTAAAATAATAGATATTGTTCATTGCCCTGGTCATTATGCGCCACTCTGCGTCATACATTATCAAAATGGAGAAGAGATTGTAACTATTGCACCTGAAGGGATAAAGGTCGGTGATAGTATACAGGCAGGCATCAATGCGCCAATAGAAAATGGGAATACTGTAGCATTAAAAAATATTCCTGAGGGAACTATGATCTTTAATGTTGAAAATGCACCAGGAGATGGCGGAAAATTTGCGAGAAGCTCAGGATCATCTGCAAAATTAATTGCAAAGACAGAACATAGCATAAAGGTGCTCATGCCTTCTCGAAAGGAGAAAGATTTTAACCCAGGCTGCAGAGCACAAATAGGAGTTGTTGCTGGTAGCGGAAGAACAGAAAAACCATTTGCAAAAGCTGGAGCAAGACACTTCCATAAAAAACAGAGGAACAAGCTCTATCCAAATGTTTCAGGAGTTTCCATGAACGCTGTTGATCACCCTTACGGTGGAAAGTCTTCACACCACAAAGGAAGACCGACAATCGCAGACAAGTATGCACCGGCGGGCAGAAAAGTCGGTAAAATAAGACCACGAAGAACAGGTATGAAAAGGTAAAGATGGTTAAAAAAGAATTCACTTTCAAAGGAAAAACAGTTGCGCAGCTAAAGGCAATGAGCGTGAATGAGTTTGGTCAGTTGATTCCTTCAAAAGAAAGAAGACATCTCAAGAGAGGATTTACTGATGCTGAAAAAAAGTTTTTGAAAGAAATACGTGCTGGCGCAAATAATATCAAAACACATTGCCGAGATATCATAATCCTTCCCGAAATGATTGGAGCATTGATGAAAGTTTACAATGGAAAGGAATTTTTGCCCCTCACAGTAACTGAAGAGATGTTAGGACACAGACTTGGTGAATTTGCACTCACTAGAAGACCGGTAAGACATGGTGCAGCTGGTATTGGTGCAACTCGAGGAACTGCTCACCAATCAGTGCGTTGAGGTAAGATATGTCGCGATATAACTACACATTCCAAGGATATGATGAAGCAAAGATGGCGCACGCAGTAGGAATTAGTTTGCCAATATCACCAAAGCAAGCTGTTGAGATTTGTAACTATCTCAAGCATAGAAGCATAAAATCAGCAAAAGCAATCATTGCACGTGTGAGAGAAATGAAACAGGCAATACCATTCAAGAGATTCAACAAAAATGTCGGGCATAAACCTGGCATTGCTGCAGGAAGATATCCCCAACATGCAACACGAGAGATCCTTAAACTAATCGCAAGTGCTGAGGCAAATGCACACAACAAAGGAATCATAGGAGAGCTTTATATAAGCCATATGAATGCGCATCGTGCTCCACCTCAGCCACGAAGTGGAAGAACACCTGGAGAGGCAAAGCGAGCACATGTAGAAATTACTGTAATGGCTCAAGTTGAAGAGAATATAACTGAAAAGAAAAAAGCGGTGTCAAGTAAAGGGACAAAGGTTTCACAATGATTGAAAGACAATTTGTAGGACAGAATATGAAAGAGTATCTGATCGAGAGGTATATCGCGAATAGACTCACCAACGTAGGACTAAGTCACACCAAACTTATCAAGACCCCTTCAGGAGTAAAAATAATCATTTATGCAGCAAAACCTGGTTTAATTGTCGGTAAAAAGGGTGCAAACATTAAACAGCTTACGCAAGCCATGAAAGAAAAATTCAAACTAGAAAATCCACAAGTAGAAATTGCTGAAATCGAAAATATCAATTTAGATCCTCAAATAGTTGCAGAGAGAATTGCTTCCTCTCTTGAACGATTTGGAACGCAGAGATTCAAAGGCATTGGACATAAGATTTTGAATGATGTGATGGCTTCTGGAGCACGAGGAATTGAAGTTACTATATCGGGCAAGATTCCGAGTGCACGAGCAAAAAGGTGGAGGTTTTACGCTGGCTATCTCAAAAAATGTGGAGACATTGCAGTGAACTATGTAAAAAAGGCAACTGCTTCTGCTGATTTGAAAACAGGAGTGATTGGCATTCAAGTTAAGATAATGCCACCTGATGTCGAACTTCCTGATGATATTACCGTATATGACGAGACACAAATAGAAGAAAAGGCAGCTGAGGAAAAGAAAGCAGAAGAGGAAAAACAGAAAAAGGAAGTAAAGCCAAAAACAAGAGCAAAAAGAGCAAAGGCTGAAGGTACTGCTTCAGAAAAGAAAGAAAAAGTAGCAAAACCTAAACAGGAAAAAAATAAAGAAAGCTCTACAAAAGAACTAAAAAAAGAAATTGAAACTCCAAAAATAGAAGAAGATATCAAAAGTGAACAATAATGAAACGAAAAGAAATTATTGAGTTGGATAAAGGAGAGCATACTACAAAACTTGCTGAATTGCGCAAAGAACTTATAAAATTAAATGCTCAAGCAGCAATAGGAACTGCAATGAAAAATCCTGGTTTATTGAAACAGACCAAAAAAAACATTGCACGACTTCATACTCTTATGTACGAGAAGAAAGCGAGGGTAACCGAAAATAAATGAGTGATGTTTGCCAAACGTGTGGTTTACCGAAAGAGCTTTGCGTGTGTGAATCAATTGCAAAGGAAAGCCAAAAGATAAAGGTATATACAGTGGAAAAAAAATTCGGCAAGATATGTACCATCATCGAAGGAGTCGGCGACAAGCAAATCCGTATCAGAGACTTGCTCAAAAAATTAAAGAGCAAGCTTGCATGTGGTGGCTCTTTTGTTGATCAACATATCGAACTCCAAGGAAACCATAAACATAAGGTCATGGCCGCTTTGGTTGAAGCAGGTTTTTCACCAGAGACAATTGAAATTAAATGAGAGAAGAGCTGATAGGGGAAAAAATCAAAATCATTGAATCAAAGAATAAATCTTTGATAGGAGTTGAAGGAGTTGTTATTGATGAAACAAAAAACCTCCTGTTCATTGAAACAAAGGGAAAGGTAAAAAAGATCATCAAGAGTCAATGCACTTTTGATGTGGAAGGAAAGAAATTGATCGGGTCAAGCATTACAAAAAGACCTGAAGAGAGAATAAAGCAATGAAAACGAGCATAGGAATTGAAGTGAAGGCGCCAGAAAAGCCATGTGTAGACGAGAATTGCCCATTTCATGGTAGATTGAGCACTCGGGGTAGAACATTTGTGGGCAATGTTACTTCAGACAAGATGTCAAAAACGGTCACTGTCAGCTGGGAAAGAAAAATATACATTCCAAAATATGAACGGTACGAGAAGAGAAGGTCAAAAGTAAAGGCACATAATCCAGAATGCATTAATGCAAAGATGGGAGATAAGGTAAAAATCATTGAGTGTAGACCGCTCAGCAAGACCAAAAACTTCGTGGTGATTGAAAAAATAGAGTGAGAATCATGGAAGCACTAAAAGCAAAAATCACAAGAGGACTGAACCAAGGTTCCTATATTGAAACTTGTGACAACTCTGGAGCCAAGATGGTGAAGATTGTTTCAATAATAAATAGAAAAACAAGGAAAGGACAGAAACCGGCTGCGGGGGTTGGTGATTTGGTGTTAGTTGCGGTAAAAAAGGGAACACCTGAGATGAGAAAAACAGTGACCTATGCTACCATAGTCAGACAAAAGAGAGAGTATAGGAGAGCTGACGGTACAAGAATTAAATTTGAGGACAATGCTGTTGTCATTTTGAAGGATGAAGATGGAAATCCAAAAGGAACTATCTTCAAAGGCCCAATCGCAAAAGAAGCAGCAGATAGGTGGCCTGGTGTACTAAAAGTTGCAAGAGTGATATTGTAAAATGAAAAAGGAATTTTTGCCAAGCTGGAAAAGAAGTTCGCAGCCTAGAAGACAAATAAAGTTCAGAGAAAATGCGCCACTTCACATAAAGAGAAAACTCCTCGCTGCTCGATTGTCAAAAGAACTTACAAAGAAATACGCAACAAGAAATATCCCTCTTAGAAAGGGAGACAAAGTAAAAGTCGTTCGAGGTCAGTACAAAGGACATATTGGAAAAATTGAGAGGGTAGACACCAAAAAATTAAGGATTTATGTGGGGGGAATGGAGAGGACAAAAACAGGTGGAACAAAATCACTCTATCCATTATATCCTTCAAAGGTTATTATTCAAGAGCTTATCTTAGACGATGCAAGAAGAAAACAGGTATTAGAAAGGAGAAGGGAAAAACATGGTTAAAAATCATATTAAACGAATTGCAATACCGAGCACATGGACTACTGCGCAAAAGAAGGGTGTTACATGGGCCCCACGAACTAGACCTGGTTCACATTCACTCGAGGAAGGAATGCCACTGCTTTTGGTAATAAGAGAACTGCTCAAGTATGCAAATACTACACGAGAAGTTAAGCAAATACTCAATAACAAAACAGTCTTAATTGATGGTGTGAGAAGAAAGGATCCAAGATTCACCATAGGCTTTATGGATATCATTTCCTTTCCTGAAATAAAAGAAAATTATAGAATTTCATTCAATGAAAATGGCAAGCTAACTCTTGTTAAAATTGCCGAAAATGAAGCAACATCAAAAATCTGTAAGATAAATGGAAAAGGATTGTATAAAGGAAAGATGCAGCTAAGATGTTCAGATGGAAGAACGCTTATTGTTGAAAAAGGGAATTATAAAACAACAGATTCTGTTGTGATAAGTATTCCTGATCAAAAAATCATTGCACACCTGGTATTTGAAAATGGTGCTGCGGTACTGCTGATTGCTGGTAAACGAATTGGAGCTCTAGGGACAATTGAAGAAATCAAAGATGAAACGGTCACTATCAAATCAAAAGGAGAAATGTTTGAAACGCTCAAAAGGTACTGTTTTGTGGTGGGGAAAAATAAGCCAGTTTTAAAAATTGAATAAAAATGGAAAACAACGTCTCAAGAAGCATAAGGATAGAGAAATTAACACTCAATATAGGTGCAGGTAAAAATACTGCATTGCTAGAAAAAGGGTTAAAGTTATTGAAAACTATTACAGGAACTCAGCCTGTTAAAACAGTAACCCAAAAGAGAATTCCTGCATGGGGTTTACGTCCTGGATTGCCAATTGGGTGCAAGGTCACTTTGAGAAAACAAGCAGCTCAAGAAGTATTACAAAAACTTTTGCAGGCAAAGAACCACGTATTAAAGGAAACACAATTTGATGACAATGGCAATGTGGCATTTGGTATTCATGAATACATTGATATCCCATCAGTAAAATATGATCCGGAAATAGGTATTATAGGGTTTGAAGTTTGTGTAACTCTTGAAAGGCCTGGCTTCAGGATAAAGAGAAGAAAAGTACATAAAAAGAAAATAACAACAAGACACAGGATTACTAAGCAAGATGCAATTGAATTCATGAAAAATTCGTTCAAAGTAAAGGTAGGTGAAGAAGAATGACAGTGAGCAATTATAGGCATATCTTGAATATTATTAAGAACAAAGCCGGCAAAATCAAGAAATACAACAAATATAACGTCCCTAAAGCGAGGAGCTGCGGAGCTGCAACCAACAGATGTCAACTCTGCTTTCGTGTTGGCGGTCATGTTGGTAAGTATGGAGTGGGGCTTTGCAGACACTGCTTCAGAGATTACGCACAAAAATTAGGATTTAAAAAATACAGCTAAGGAGAAAACAATGGTACTGAACGACACATTATCAGCAGCGCTTTCGAATGCCATGAATGCCGAGAGAATTAGTAGAGAGGAAGCTGTCATCTTTCCTGCTTCAAAAATAATAAAACAAGTGCTTTCAGTTATGCACAAAAGCGGCTATGTTGGGGAATTAAAAGAGATACAAGATAGCAAGGGAAACAGGTTAAAGGTAAAGCTGCTTGGAAAGATAAACAACTGCTGTGCAATCAAACCTAGATTTTCTGTTACTCTCAAAGAATATGAAAAATTTGAAAAAAGGTTCCTGCCAGCAAAAGACTTCGGCATTATCGTTGTCACAACCAATAAAGGGATCATGACTCATTTACAAGCAAAAGAAAAAAAATTAGGGGGAAAGCTGTTAGCATACTGCTATTAAAGATGAAAATTGCTGAACTGAAGTACACTGTGGACATCCCTGAATTGGTTAGCCTTAGCATAGAAGGGAATATCATCACTGCGAAAGGTCCTCACGGTGAAGCAAAAAGATCCTGGAATGATCCAACCGTTTCAATAAAAACAGAGGCAAAACATGTTATCCTATTTGCGAAAAATGCCTCCAAAAAGCAAAAGAGAACTATGGCAACTATGCAAGCACAAATTGCGAATATCGTGCGCGGTGTGAAAAATAACAATGAGTATAAGCTTAAGATTTGCGCAAGCCATTTCCCTATGCAGGTTGCACTAGAAGGGAATACAATTGTTGTTAAAAACTTTTTTGGAGAAAAAGTTCCACGAAAAATAGAACTACCGAAAGAAGTTCAGGTAAAGGTACAAGGGGATAAAATAACGCTCACGTGTGCTGATATCGAGCAGGTTGGTCAAGCAGCTTCAAGAATTGAACAGCTGTGCAGGATAACAAATAGGGACAGAAGGGTGTTTCAGGATGGCATTTATTTAATTGAAAAGAACGGCAAGGTGCTCTGAATGGCAGATATAAAACAGCTTTTGAAATTGAAGAAGACACTAAATAAAAAAAGGCCGAAATTCAAGAGAGAAGGTTATAGAACTAGGAAAAGGCTTGGTGATGAATGGAGAAAACCACGAGGGCGACATTCGAAGATGCGGCATGGTTTTGCAGGTCACAGGAAAAAAGTTATGCCTGGATTCAGAACTAATAACCTAGTGAGAGGATTGCACAGCTCTGGCCTAATTCCTGTAGTTATACATTCATTAAAACATGTTTCATTGTTGAACAAAAACAGCCACGGAGCAATTATTGGAAGCTCTGTTGGTAATAAAAAAAGATTGTTGCTCATTGAAACACTTAAAAAACAAGGCATCTCCATATTGAATTTGAAAGAGAGTCACAATCAAAAGATACAAGAGGAATTCAAAAAAAGAAAAGAGCTTAAAGAAGATGGCATAAAGAAAAAAGAGAGCAAAAAAATAAAGAAAGTGGAGAAAGGGGAAGCACCAAAAGAGCTGTCACCTGAAGAAAAAGAAGCTCAAGAAAAGATAGAGAAAGATAAGTTACTTACGAAGGCTCAGAAATGAAACTACAGAAAAGATTAGCAGCACAGGTTTTGGAATGTTCGCCAAAGAGAGTTGTATTTGATGAGAATAAATTGGACGAAATTAAGGAAGCAATAACAAAAGCGGATATCAGAAAATTAATTGCTGCAGGAAGTATCATAGTGCTTCAAAAAAAAGGTATTTCGCAAGGACGTTCAAAACAAAGAAAACTTCAAAAGAGCAAAGGACGCTTACGTGGGCATGGTTCAAGAAAAGGGAGAACTGGTGCACGAGGAGAAACACCGAAGAGAAGATGGATAAATAAAGTTAGGTTACAACGAAGGTTTGCTTCAACACTTAAAAATTCAAACGCTATTGACAAACAGATATACAAAGATCTGTACAGAAAAATCAAAGGCGGATTTTTCAGAAGCAAACGGCACATTGAACTTTATCTTGAAGAGCAAGGCGCAGTGAAAAAATGAAAAATAAAAGACAAGTAATACCATTACGAAGGAAGAGAGAAGGCAAAACAAACTATAAAAAACGGATGGGATACTTACGTTCACGAATGCCACGACTGGTGATTAGAAAATCCCTGAGGAATATCATTGCTCAAGTTATAGTGTATGAACAACAAGGCGATAGAATAATTGCTGCTGCAAGTTCAGCTCAATTAAAAAAACTGGGATGGAAATCTTCTGGAAGCAACATTCCAGCGGCATACCTAGTTGGATACCTTGTTGGAAAAAAAGCTAAAACCTCCAACATTGAAGAAGCTGTATTAGACTTGGGAATTTATCAACAAATCAAAGGATCAAAATTGTATGCAGCACTTAAAGGCGCAGTTGATGCTGGCTTAAACATCCCTCATGACCAATCAGTTATGCCGTCCGAAGAAAGGTTGCATGGTAAGCACATCATGGAATATAGAAAAACTGATATTCAAAAACAATTCGAAGAAACATTGCAAAAAATAAGGAGCATGAAGTAATGGCACAAATAAAACAAGACAAATATCCTGATAAGGAAGAAGCAAATATTGAAGCATTGCAGGAACAGCAAGAGATAGATGAAAAACTGATGCTAGGAAAAAGTCTGGAAAAAATGAAAAAGGAAGAGCCAACTGTAGCTGAAGAGACCATCGAGGTTGTTGAACCGATTGAAGAAGCTCGAATTGAAAAAACAAAAGAAGAGACCTCTGGATGGAAACCTATGACAGAATTAGGAAGAAAAGTTAAGAGTGGTGAAGTTAGCGATATCAACATCATTTTTGATAAAGGGTTAAAGATAAAAGAATCTCAGATTGTTGACGCACTGTTGGACAACCCAGAATCAGACCTCATTCTCATTGGGCAATCGAAAGGTAAGTTTGGAGGAGGTAAAAGAAAAGCCTTCAAGCAGACGCAAAAGAAAACACAAGAAGGAAACAAGCCTAAGTTTGCAACGTATGCTGTTATTGGTAATAGAAATGGCTTTGTAGGGATTGGGTATGGAAAGAGTAAAGAAACAGTTCCTGCAAGAGAGAAATCATTGAGAAATGCCAAACTTAATATTATACGAATTAGACGAGGATGCGGTTCATGGCAATGTAGTTGTCGAACATCCCATAGCATACCATATGAAGTGAAAGGTAAAGTAGGCTCATGTGAACTCATTTTGAGACCTGCGCCAAAGGGTACTGGTCTAAAAGTTGAAAAAGAATGCCAGAAAATACTCAGTTTAGCTGGCATAAAAGATGTCTGGTCAAAGAGTGAAGGCCAAACAGGGAGCAAAATAAATCTAATAAAAGCATGTGAACAGGCACTGAGAAAACTAAGTCAGGTAAAAGTCCAGGAAAAATATATAGACAATCTTGGTGTGATCGAGGGCAATAAACCAAAGGAGTAAAATGACACAACAGACAAAAAAAATAGCAGTTATCCTCATAAGAGGATTGCAAGGAGCAAATAAAGATATCAGAGACACACTTAAAATGCTCAATATCCTTAGAAGAAATGTATGTGTTATTGTGAATGGAACGCCAATTACATCGGGTATGATCAACAAAATCAAGAATTATGTTACATATGGAGAAATTTCTGAAGAAACACTACAATTACTAAAGCAGAAAAAAGGAGACCTGAAATACTATAATCTTAACAGTCCGCGAAAAGGTTATGGAAGAAAGGGGATAAAAGATAACTTTTCCACTGGTGGAGCGCTTGGTTATAGAGGAAACAAAATCAACGATTTGCTGAAAAGGATGATTTAATATGCCAGCACGAAAACGAAAAAAAGATAGTAGAATGAGAGGTTCACATACTCATGGATGGGGAGAAAAGAAGAAGCATCGAGGCTCTGGACACCGAGGAGGTAAAGGAAGAGCTGGTTCTGGTAAGCGAGGAGATGCGAAAAAACCAAGCTTTTGGAAAGAGGGAAGAGTACGCCAAATAGGATTTGTATCAAGAAGCAGAACAATAAGCAATCCTTTAAATGTAGGAGATGTCAATCTCATGATTGAAAATGGCAAATTTGAAAAGAAAGGGAACAACTATGAAGTTAATTTGACTGCATTAGAATTCACAAAACTTTTGAGCAAAGGAAAGCTCAAGCACCCTGCAAACATCATCATTGCTGCAGCAACACCACGAGCAGTGAAGAAAGTAAACACAGCTGGTGGAAGTATTATGCTTAAAAATAAAACAGAATAAAGGGCACAATGTCTTTTTACGATAAACTACTGGAAAATCTACCTGAAGTTGCAAAACCTCATGAACGATTGACCTTCAAGACAAAACTCATCTGGACAGGATTGATTTTAGTAATCTTTTTTCTGCTGCAGACAATTCCGCTGTTTGGCCTTGGCCAGAATGCGCTGCAGACATTTGAGTTGCTCTCTTTGATTTTGGGTGCGGAGTTTGGTTCTCTTATTTCTCTTGGTATTGGTCCTATTGTTACTGCATCAATTGTGCTGCAGTTGCTCAATGGCTCTGGAATTGTGAAGTTCGATTTACAAAGTCATGAAGGAAAGCAGCGATTTCAAGGAACTCAAAAGATACTCTCTGTATTTTTTATAATCTTTGAAGCAATAATTTATGTCTTTTTTGGGGGGTTGACTCCAAATCCAGCTCTTCAAGGAACATCGTCCTTCTTTATCCTAGAATTAGTACTTGTAGTACAACTCTTTATGGGTGGGCTTTTAATTATGCTTATGGATGAGGTTTCAGCCAAATGGGGATTTGGTTCAGGTCTATCCTTATTCATTGCAGCCGGTGTTTCAAAAAGTGTTTTCATAACAGCACTAAGCCCTTTACCATCTCCAAATAATCCTGAGATAATGACTGGGGCAATACCTGCATTATTCCAGAGTCTTGCAGGGGGAGATCCGCAAACAGCATTGCTGATGATATCAGGCGTTATTGCAACGATTGCTGTATTTGCGATCGCTGTTTATGTTCAATCGATGAAAGTTGAACTTCCATTAAGCTTTGGAAGGGTTAGGGGATATGGAATTCGATGGCCGCTCAACTTTATGTACACATCGAATATTCCGGTTATTTTAGTATCTGCACTCTTTGCAAATATTCAACTGTGGGCTCGGCTGTTGCAAAATGCCGGTTATCCATTACTCGGAACATTTAGTGGGAATAGTCCTGCAACAGGATTAGTTGCTATGATCAGCTCGCCTAATATTGTGGGAACTATTATACGACAGGAGACAGTCTTTATTGGTTTTACGCCATACCTCAATGCGCTTGTTTACATGTTGCTCCTTATGGTAGGTTGTGTTGTGTTTAGCATCTTTTGGGTACAAACCTCAGGTATGGATGCTAGAAGCCAGGCAAAGCAAATAATGAAATCTGGACTGCAAATACCTGGTTTTCGAAGAGATGAGAGAATCTTAGAATCCATTCTTGACAGATACATTGGGCCGTTAACAGTAATGGGTGCATTAGCTGTTGGGTTATTAGCAGGATTTGCTGATTTATCAGGTGCTCTGACCAATGGAACTGGTTTATTATTGACAGTCATGATCATTTACAAATTATATGAAGACATTGCACGGCAGCACATGATGGACATGAACCCTATGATGAGAAAGTTCATGGGTGGTGAATAATGGTTTTTGATGGATTTTTGAATCCTGTGCTGAGTCCTATTTTGAATTCTATTGGAACTCTTGGATTTGTTGTGTTTATCTCATTCATTGTTTCATTAATTACAATTCTGGTATATAAATTTACGACAGACCAGATTTTAATGAGAAATTTGAAAGAAGAAATTGACAAGCTCAATAAAGAAGCAAAAAAGCAGATGCATGACCAAAAAAAAGCAATGATGATTCATAAACAGACATTTGAAAAGCAAATGACAATGATGAAGCATTCATTTACCTCAACAATAATCACCATGCTGCCAATCATTATTCTTTTCGGATGGCTACAAGCAAATTTAGCGTATGCACCAATTGCAGAGAATGAACAGTTTACTGTTTCTGTGCTATTTGACAAATATACAGGAACTGCTGAATTGCTTGTTCCAAAAGGAGTGACCATTATAGGCAATGCGACGAAAGAGGCTGCAGAAAAAGTAGATTGGACATTATCAGGAAAAAAAGGAGAATACTTGCTGGAATGGAAGGTAGGAGACAAGAGCTATACAAAAGACATCATGATTACAAATGAACAGCGATATGCACAGCCAATTAAAAAAATAGACGATGGTGTTGTAAAAGAGATTCAGATACAGTATAAAAATGAAAAAATCCTAAATCTTCTTGGTTGGAGATTAGGCTGGCTTGGTAGCTATATTCTGTTTGCAATTGCCTTTTCAATAGTGCTTAGAAAGTTGTTAAAGGTGTATTAATTCTTCAAAGCTAAGCCCTTTTCGCTCTGCTAATTCTTTTGAAATTGAGTAATTGCTTGCTGTTTGTTTGATATCTTCAAGCATCAAGAAGTACCATTGCTTGAATTTAACAGCAACCCATGGCTCTGCTCCAAAGATGTTTGAGAATTCCTGTAGTTCCTCAATTTCTTTTTTAGTGAGATGTTGATATTTGCTACCGCTTACCTTAACTTCAATTGCAAGCTTTCGCACATTATTCCCTACAATAAGGTCTGGACATGGATATCTAATAGAGCCCGAGCCGGCAGCTCTCAGACAGGCCATACCTTGTGCCCAGAACTTATGAATCAATTCTCTTTCAGCATTTGTTCCTTTTGCTTTGATATTCATATTGCTGAAGAAGTAGTTGTTATTTAAAAAATAATGGTTCTCCTGACTTGTGGTTCACTTAAATCTAAATTCACCCAAAGAACTCTGGCCGCTCTCAATAATCTTCTTTGCCTCAACAAAGGTGATGTTTTTTTTCAATGCTAGATCCATAATTTTTTCATTGTGAATTTGTTTTGCTTCTCGTTGTTGTTTGTTAAGAATCATGAAAAATATAAAATTGATTGTCTATATAAAAATTCGTTGTCATTAAAAAATGAAAATTTGGTAGTGAAAAGATTACAGAGAAATCTTCATCAGATCAAATGCTGCTTTTGTGTTTGGAAAAATTGTCTTTGCCTCTTCTGTTAATTCAGAAACATCCCTGTATCGTGGTGAAAAGTGAGTAAGGATAAGTTGCTTAGCGTTTGCTGCAGAAGCAAGTTGAGCTGACTCTTCAGCTGTCATGTGTTTGTACTGCTCGGCTTTTTCTTTTAAGCTACTGTGGTACGTTGCCTCACAAATAAGCACATCAGCATCTTTTGCCAGTTTGCTTGCAATTGAAGTGAATGCTGTGTCCATCACGTATGCTACCTTCTTTCCCAGAACAACATAGGTTGCTTCTTCTGCCTTAATCTTTTTCCCTTCGTATAAAATATCTTTACCTTGCTTGAGCTTTTCTAAATGTGGCCCTTCCTTGACTTTATGTTTTTTGAGGTATGCAGTATCTATGTTTCTTCTTTCCTTTTCCACAAAACTATAGCCTAAGCATGGAACAGAATGATTAAGTTGGCAGCAGTAGAGTTCATAGTTCTCTGTTTCGAAAAATTTATCTACTTTTTTTGGTTTCATCTCATGCACATTTAGCTGTAATCTGACATCAAAGAAGCAGCTCTTTAGCAGATGTTGCATATAATTTTTAGTTCCTGCCGGCCCATAAATTTCCACAGAAGTTCCTTTCTCTTTATTTCCTATGGTGTGCAATAATCCAATTAAGCCACCAACATGATCTCCATGCCAATGACTAATTAGTATTAGCTTGACCTTTTGCCTGCTAATCCCTGCAAGCTCCATTTGTCTTTGAGTACCTTCAGCACAATCAAACAAGATTCCATCACCCTTATAGCTAATAAAAACACTTGAAGGATTTCTTTCTTTTGTCGGAACCATTGAAGAAGTCCCTAAAATTACAACTTCCATAGATGAAAAATGAAAATCAAATCTATTTAATGATATTTATTTGCCATATTGAAATTAAATACGTTTATATAACAAGCTTTTGTAGTAAGATGCATGCAAAAAATAGAGGCAAAGTTCTTGGGAGAAAGAATTTTAACTGAAGCGTCAGACGAAGCAAGAGAGCTTTATAATCGCGGTAGATTTGGAACAATAAATGGCTCCAATGTTGCACTCTCTCTTTTTGAAGCCTGTTATTTGCTAGAAAAAGGAAAACTTGCAGTGAGAGTGGGAAAGAAAGAGCTGGATGAAGAATCATTTCTTAAAAAAGCAAGAAAACAGCTTAGGAATTTTATCATAAAGTATACTGTTTTTAAAGACTTAAGAGACAGAGGATACATTGTTAAAACAGCTTTGAAATTCGGAGCTGAATTTAGAGTTTATGATAAAGGAGTTTTGCCAGGACAGGATCATGCAAAGTGGATAGTTTATCCTGTTCATGAATCAGAATCAATGACATGGCATGACTTTTCAGCAAAAAACAGGGTTGCTCATTCAACAAAAAAAAGATTATTGCTTGCTGTTGTTGATGACGAAGGAGATACAACGTACTGGGAAGTTGCTTGGAAAAGGCCATGATTAATGCCAATCAAAATATCAATCAAGTTCTTGTAATAAAAGAAAAAGCACTTCAAATAGTAAGAAGCAGAGGACCGCTATTGCCAGTTCAAATAACTAAAGAGCTTGGCATCAATGTCATGTTTGCATCAGCACTGCTTTCTGAGCTTGTTGATAAAAAGGTTCTAAAGTTATCGAATACAAAGGTTGGTGGTAGTCCTGTCTATTATGTAACAGGGCAAGAAGCAAAGCTACAAGCATTGCGCGATAAGCTTAATGATAAGCAGCAAAAGGCATTTGACATGCTTAAACAACAAAAAATACTAAGAGATTCTGAACAGGAACCCGTGATAAGGGCTTCCTTACGGGACATAAAGGATTTTGCGCATCAGCTACAGGTGAGTGCAGGAAATGTCCAAGAAATATTCTGGAAGTGGTACTTAGTGCCTGATAGCGAAGCTGAGATACTTATCAAGCAAAAGCTAGGAATGACTGGAAAAACTCCTGAGCACACAAATATGCAACAAGAAGTCCAACGACATCTCTCTGAAATTGAGTATGATTTGAAGCAATTGGAAAGCAAAAAAGAAGAAATGCTGAAGCCTGCACAAAAACAAAAGGAAGAGTTTGTAAGAAAAGTAACAAAGCCAAGAAAAATTGAAGATCAGCAAGTAAAAGAACAAAAACCAGCAGAACAAGCTTCAATTGACGAAACAGATAAATTTATGATGCAAGTGCTTGACTATTTTAAGCAAAATAAGATAGAAGTTCTTTCTGTTAAGCAAATAAGGAAGAACCTTGACTTTGAAAGTCTGATAGAGATTCCGAGCGCTGTAGGTTCTATTTCCTATTTTTGCAAGGCCAAGAACAAGCAAAAGGTCACAGACGCTGATTTGAGCCTGTTATTCGTGCAATCTCAGATCAAAAAAATGCCAATACTCTTTGTAACGACAGGAGAACTCACAAAAAAAGCTCAACAGCTATTAACCAAAGAATTTAAAAACATCACCATACATACACTGAAATAAAGCCTGATTTATGAAAAAGATAATTGCTCTGCTAGGAATTCTATTGCTTCTTGTAGTAGCATGCAAACCTTCAGAAACAGTCACTGTGCAACTAACAGGAGCTCCAAAACCAATAGCAGTGCCCAAAGCTGATGAGGTGGGTGCTCTCTTAGAACAGGTAAAGACAGAAACTACAGCAAAAAACGACCTCACACAAGAGATTGTAGTACCTATTAACAATAAAAAAGGAGAAGTTGGGGACACAGTCATATTTGGGGTCAACTTTAACCAAGTCAATAAACTAAAAGGTACATACTTCGCACGAATAATGTTAATTGAAGGTAGAGACAAAAGCTATAATAAAATTGAAGTTGATAAGGAAACTATGAATGGTTGGCTCAGAAACTCACAGACAGAAGACTTTGTGCTTGAAGAAAAGGAGAGTTACTATGTACCTGTCATATTCATTGTTGGGAGTGAAATAAAGTCTGGTGTTAAAACAGCTCCTGGAACATATCAGTATGAGGTACAGTTCTATAGCAGACCAGACCCAGCGTTTGAAAAGAAACTTGATAAAGTTGTGAAAAGTGTTTACCTGACAATTGAGTAAAGCATATAAATGCTCTTTTTCTTTTATGTACTATGGGAACAGACATCAAAGATATTGTAGTAAGGAATGAGATAGAATTCTCATATTTGGCAAATAAAAAGCTTGTTGTTGATGCAATGAACATAATTTTTCAATTTTTAAGCTCAATAAGACAAAGAGATGGCTCTTTGCTTACTGATTCGCAAGGAAGGACGACCTCTCACCTTGTTGGCTTATTTAGTCGAATGACGAGATTAAAGAAAATGGGCATTGAGCTTGCTTTTGTTTTTGACGGAAAAAAACCTGAATTGAAAAAGAAAGAGGTTGAAAGACGTGCAGAACTGAAAAAACAGGCAATGATCGAATACACCATTGCAAAAGAACGGGAAGATATTGCTTCAATGAAAAAATATGCTGCACGAACTTCCATCCTTACAGCTGAAATGATTGAGGAAAGCAAAGAGTTGCTAGATGCATTAGGATTTCCCGTTGTTCAAGCACCAAGTGAGGGAGAGGCCCAAGCAGCACTTATGGTAAAAAAAGGTGATTTCTTTGCTGAGGTTAGCCAAGACTATGATTGCCTGCTGTTTGGTGTTCCTAAAATGATACAGAACTTAACTATAAGCGAACGTAAAAAAATAAAAAATAAGTTAAGTTATGAAAAAGTAAAACCTGTGCTTGTTGATTTGAAAGAGACATTAGCAAATAATGATCTCACGCAGGATCAATTAATTGTCATTGGTTTATTGGTAGGTACTGACTTCAATATTGGTGGTGTGAAAGGTATTGGGCCTAAAAATGCGTTGAAGTTGGTGAAGAAGCACGGTAATAATTTCGATGCATTGTTCAAAGAAGTGGAATGGGACAAATATTTTGAGTTTGAATGGAAAACTGCATTTGACACGATAAAGCACATGCCGGTAACAGAACACTACACATTAAAATGGAAACCTGTCAACAAAGAAGAAGTGCTTCGGCTGCTTGTGGAAGAACATGAGTTTAATCGAGAAAGGGTTGAAAAAACACTTGATGAACTAGAAAAAGAAGGAAAAACTGGAAAGCAGAAGGGTCTTGGGGAATTCTTGTGAAACTGAAAGAGTATCTTAAAAGTAAATTAACAAAAAAGGAATATAAAGTATTTCCCACCTCATTCGATGTTGTTGGTGATATTGCAATTTTTGCTGAATTTCCTTCTGCATTAAAGGAAAAAGAAAAAGTTATTGCTGAAGCACTGATGAAGCTGCACAAGAACATCAAAGTTGTTTGCAAAAAAACAAAAAAGTATTCTGGAAAATACAGAACACCAAAACTGCAGATCATTAGAGGAGAGAAAAGAAAAGAAACAATGCATATTGAGAATGGTATTCGCTTACTTTTAGATGTTGAAAAAGTATATTTCTCGCCTAGATTAGGAACTGAACGACAACGAATTGCAAATTTAGTAAAGCCAAATGAAAATGTGCTTGTGATGTTCTCAGGTGTTGGGCCATATACTACTCAAATTGCAAAAATGGTAAAAAAGGTTGTTGCTATTGAGGTCAATCCTGTTGCTCATAAATATGCATTAAAAAACCTAGAGTTAAATAAAATCAAAAATGCAACAGTATTTAAAGGTGATGTTAAGAAAATAGTTCCAAAATTAAAAGAGAAGTTCGATAGGATTGTAATGCCTGCACCAAAGAATGCAGGCGGTTACTTGAAAGAAGCATTTTCAGTTGCAAAGAAAGGCACCATTGTCCATTTCTACACATTTGCTAGAGAAGAGGAATTTGACGACGTTAGAAAAGAGATCCTTGCGCAATGTAAGAAATTAAAGCGATTATGTAGAATCATACATATTGTAAAAGCTGGCGAATATGCTCCTCACATATATAGAATTTGTATTGATTTTGTCGTCCAATAGCTTTAAAAATCTATCTACTCTTATACCAAATGCCTGCGATGATTAAGTGAACACCCTCTTAGACGAAAGTCAATGAAGAACGGTAGTAACTGCTGAGCAGGCGCTTATAGTAATGACTAAGAAACTTAAAACTATCACCTCGATTTAATAAGATATAGCTCAAATCTTCTTAAAAAAATCAAGGCAAACACGCTCTTTCTACAAGGATCGAGAGATGACATTAATCTCGTTAAAAAAGATTCAAGAAACATTAAAGATGCAAAAATAGTCATACTTCGTAACGTTGGTCATGAATTAAAACCAAGAATAGTTTTTAATAAATTAAAGAGAGAATTCTACCCGAACATAGCCATATAATCCTTTCCTTCTGCTTGTTCAGAAGCAAGAACCTTTTCAATAGCACTTTCGAAATCCACTTTTGAAACTGTCATTCGATTCTGGCGAATAGCAAAGTATCCAGCTTCAGTACACACAGCACGAATCTCAGCACCAGACATGCCCTCCATTTTCTTTGAGATGTTATCTTCATCAACTTTGATAAGCTTCATTTTTGCTGTGTGTATCTTAAAGATTTGCTTTATCCCTTCAAGATTTGGAGCTGGCACATGAATCATCCTATCAAGTCTGCCAGGTCTTGTTATTGCAGGATCAAGAATATCCTTCCTATTGGTACAGCCAATTACTTTGACATTACCAAGTGGCTTAAACCCATCCAGTTCTGCAAGGAACTGCATGAATGTTCTCTGTACCTCTCGCTCACCGGAAGTTCCCATCTCTATTCGTTTAGCTGCAAGAGCATCGATCTCGTCAATGAAAATAATAGAAGGTGCTTTGGCTTTTGCCAGCTGAAAGATTTCTTTAATTAGTTTAGCTCCTTCCCCAATGAATTTTTGAACAAGCTCTGAACCAACAACTTCAATGAATGTTGAATTGGTTGATGCTGCAACAGCCTTTGCTAGCAGTGTCTTGCCAGTTCCAGGAGGACCATATAGTAAAATTCCTTTTGGGGGTTGTATACCAACCTTCTTGAATAACTCTGGCTTTTTGAGAGGCAACTCAATAACCTCTTGAATTTCTGTTACTTGATTTTCTAAACCACCAATATCTTTCCATGAAGTTTGTGGCTTTTCCACAATAACAAACTTTTCTACATTGAAAGCAGTTGAGGCATTAATTTTTTTGACAATAGTAAGGTTCTTTTGCTCAACTAAAACAAAATCTCCTGGAGAAATGTACCCTATACCGGTAGAGGCAGTAACATAAAATTCATTTCCATTGTTTAGTTTAATCAGAAAATTTGCTTCGCCCATTACTTCCTTGACCTCTGCAACCATTAAGGGAGGGGTCTGAAATCGCTTCACTTCTGCCTTGAGGTGTTCAACTGTTTGCTTAAGAAGTTTGTTTTCTTCCTCTAATTGTGATGTCTCCACAGTATACCCATACATCACTTTTTCAATGACTTCATCATCAGATTTTTTTGTCATTTTTATGTATATTTTGTATATTTGCTGTATTTATAAATTTATCTTGTAACAGAATATTGCTTCACTTCTTCATATAGTGCTCTTGCTTTCTTGTTTGTTTCGAAGTACTTTGCCACAGGCTCTATCATTTTGCTCAAGTAAGTAGCTGTTGTATTCTTTACATCGAGTGGGTGAAGGTCTCCTCTTTCGTAAAGTGCAACAAGCTCCTTGTAATCAACATTTACGTCCCCACCAAATTTTTGTGGTCGTTCAATGGTAATTACTGGCTGCTTTTTCATCACAAGATACTTCAAATAATCAAAAATAGGATTTCCATCAACTACTTTTGGCAGGCAGTGTGCTCTGCTGATCTTTCTTTTAATTTCTTCTTCAGAGTCATGCATGTAAATGCATGACTCTGGTTTGCTTTTACTCATTTTACTTGCCAAAATCATCTCTTCCTTTGAACCAGATCCCTGTATTCCTTGCAAGCCCAAAATCATATGGTGAGAAACAATAACGGGTTTTTTCCACTTCAGTTTTTCTGCTATTTCTCTTCCAAGAACATTAGCCCGCCTTTGATCCATGCCAAGTTGACAGATATCCACATCCAATTCAAAGATGTCTGAAACCTGCATTGCAGGATAAAATAGCTGAGCAGTAGACTGCAGTTCGCCTTCTTTTCTACCCATAATCGTAGTTGCTCGCAGACTTCTGTTGAGAGTAGTTTCTTTTGCAACCTTCAACACCCTGTCCCAATATGTTAGCTTATTCATCAATTCAGATGACCATAACACATCTACTTTATCCATATCAATGCCACATGCTTTCCAAACTTCAATGAAGTATTTTCCTGCGTTTTGTATTTTTTCAAGATCACCGCCTAGTTTATTGTTGATAAAAGCAAAATAATCTGCCAGCAAGAGTTTAAACTTTACACCCGCTTTTAACATTGCTTTAAGGTTTTCTGCCCTTAGCAGACCAAAGGGAATATGTGCCAGTCCACTTGGTTCAAACCCATCATATGCAACCGGGTGTGTATTTGTTTCAAGCAATGTTCTAAGTTCTTGTTCTGTAAGAATCTCCCCTCCTTCAGCTACCCCATTAATTAACTCTAATTTTGTTTCGGTATCCATATATCATTGTCACTAAAACAGCATATTTAAACTTTCCTTCATATGACAAGTAAGATTAAAACAAAAGCTTTAAATAGAAGGTAAGCTTGGTTTAAACAGAAGACCATGGCAGAAGAAGACAAGAGGCTTTCTAAAGAGATTATAGGAAAGATGGTTGTTTCTAAGACTGGAAAAAAATTCGGAGTTGTTGGTGATGTAACCTTTGAAACTAAATCTGGAGAATTGATCCATATTGTGCTCAGTAACCCTACTGCATATTCTACAAAGCTTGAGCTTGAAAAAGATAACCAAGGAAATATACTTATACCATACAGCGCTGTGCAAGCAATAGGAGACTTCTTGGTAATTGCTGAAGAAGATATAGCATAAGGTTTCAATAGCTTTTTATATTCTTAATAATTTGATATTTATTGTGGGGGTAAAAATTAAAACATGATAGAGCATACCATTTGGACTGAAAAATATCGTCCCAAAACATTTTCTGATGTGAAAGGACAGAAAAATGTTGTAGCTAAAGTGCAGGCTTTTGTGCAGATGAAAAATATGCCTCATCTTATGTTTTCAGGACCAGCAGGAGTTGGAAAAACAACCCTTGCACTTGTGATTGCGCGAGAATTGTTTGGTGAAAGCTGGAGAGATAATCTGCTAGAGCTAAATGCCTCAGATGAAAGGGGAATTGATGTTGTTAGGAATAAAGTAAAAGACTTTGCACGAACCCGTGCTATCGGTGATGTACCATTTAAAATAATCTATCTGGATGAGTGCGATGCACTAACCAGCGAAGCACAGCAAGCACTGAGGAGAACAATGGAAAACTATACTCAGACGTGCAGGTTTGTCCTCTCCTGCAATTATTCCTCAAAAATTATTGACCCAATACAATCTAGATGTGCAATCTTTCGATTTAAACCGTTAGAAAAAGAGTATTTGCTCGAGATACTAGAACAAGTAGAAATAACAGAAAAAATAAAGCTCACTGATACAGCAAAAAAAGCACTTATTGACATTTCTGAAGGAGATGTCAGAAGAATGGAGAATATTCTACAGAGCTGTGCTGCACTATCAAAAAATATAGGAGAAGACCTGATATATTCCCTTGCAAGTGTTGCAAAACCAAAAGAAATTAAGAAAGTACTTGAGCTAGCATTAGCCAATAAGTTCATTGATGCAAGAAATGAATTGCTTGGTGTGATGACTAACTATGGTCTTTCTGGATTCGATATTATCAGACAAATTCAAAAAGAACTTTTAGAAATAAATATTGAGCCTCGAAAGCAGATGCAACTTATTGAAAAATGTGGCGAAGCTGAATTCAGGATCTCAGAAGGAAGTGACGAATTTTTGCAGCTTGAGGCATTTTTAGCAAGTGTGACACTCGCTGGACAGCAGTAATTACCCTGCTTGCTTTACCTGCAATGTTTTCTGTATTGACTCCTTGTAGCTGTACCGAAGATTAATATCAACAACCTTTACAAAGTCTGCTGGATTATTAATAACCTGTGTGCATCGCACTGTTGCTTCATTGTTAAAGAGTGTCACATAACCTGTTTTTGCTGTTCCATCCTTCAACCCTGAGCATGTAAGTTCACCTAATCCAGTATCAGCAATTTCTACCCACACTTTATCTTGTGCTGGTATTGCAGTAGCACATTCTGTGTTCTGTTGATGCAGACGTCCAGTGCCTGCATTTCTGATTTTAAAGGTGAATGCCACTTTATCTGACCCGATCGCATTTTCGCCCATTGAAACTATTTGCACTGGAGCTCCTGAACTTTCTGAAGGGATGTTCTGGTTATTTGGGTCACAGAATCGTGCCTCTGTTGTTCTGCCTATTAAATCCTTAAGTACACAAATTTTTGATTGTGCCCTTGTGCCATACTCATAACAAACACTTGCAATCAGCGGGAATGGGACTGTACCGCTTATTGCTTTTTGGTATTGTAAATTCTCAAAATCTACAATTGTTGAAATTCCTTTCACTATATTTCCTGCAGAATCAATGCTTGCTCCTTGAAGAGGATCTGGTGAGTCTTTGATCAAATTTTGTTTAGTGGTACCAAAATCTGGAGGATTGATGCCAGTTATTTCAACAGTTGCATCTGCAGCATTTTCAATGGTGTACTCACCAACGTTTTCTAACTGCAGACTGATTGAAAATGGATTGCCAGTAAATACAGAATCTGGCGGGGCTCCTGCTAAAAAATTTAGAGATAACCCTCGATTTCCCCCTACAAAGGCTTTGCCAGTAACTGTAGGTTCTGCCTTTGGTGGACAACCTGCCAAAAGCAACATAGCCAGCACCAGAAATGCTATTGTAAGTACCCTTTTCATAATTCCTCTCTTTTATACAGTAAAATTATCTAAGAGAAATATAAATGTTTCTATCCTAAGCTTTTAATCTTAACCTTTTTAGACTTTTGAGACAAGTAGCCGTAATCTAAATTGAGCTCTAAAATTGTCTGGTATGCAGGAGATGTAGTATCTGCTAGGTTGAATGTACAGTGAATTGTTCCTTGCTTATTGGCAAGCCTTGTTTTCTGAACCGGTTTACAGTCACCACCGAGGCCTGATAAGGTTGCTGAATATGCAACAGTATCAACATCATTAAACTTTAATTCAGCAGGACACTTTCCAAGTGAGAGCTGATCAACGACTGTGCCATCACCTTGATTTGTAATGGTGACTAGGAAGCCGACTTTACCTGGAGCTGCATCCTCTCGAACAGCAGTCACTGCAACAGGACCACCCTGTCCACCACCAACGACTGGATTAGTCACTCTGCATGCCTCAGCTTCCAAAACAGAAATTGGATTGGGATCAACACAAACAGGAATGCGTGCTTCTGTTCGATAATTATAGCAGACACTGGCTAAGAATGTTTGATCAAGACTTTCTGTTCCTTGCGGAAGATAGATGGTTCCTGATGAAAATGTAACAGTATCATAGCCACCGAGTGTGTTGAACTTTGTTCTTTCCTCTAAATCAAAACGTTTCTCTCGTGGTTGAATGTTGAAGAGCCGTGGATCATAGCCAGACAGATATAGTGTTCCGCCCACCACAGGCGTGGCACCTTCATTCCTAAGCTCCACCACAATATCTAAAGGGCTGCCAGTAAAAACAATATCAGGAGGTTGGTTTTTTATAAAATTGATCGTCACTCCTTTGAAACCTCGATGCGCATCATCAACTAAAGCTGCCTGTTCCTTTGGTTTGCCAAGTTGCACACCTGGGCAACCTGTCAGCAGTAATAAGACAATAATACCCAAGACAAACATAATTTTCTTCATTTTCTGTACCAATCCTCTAAGTTATATAAATGTTTCAGTTGTATATAATTATTTTCATCTAAAGGCTGGATTCTTTAAATTGATTGAAAATACCTGAAGTGTTACATAACCATAGGATAAGGAAACTGAAAGTGGGGTGGTATAGGCTGGCTGCGCTGGATCGATCTTTGCTCTGCACCGGATGTACTGATTTTCTGCTAATGTAAATATATTTTGTGGTTCTTCGCTTGCAGCTGAATAGCAGGATAGTTGTTCCCCGCTGAGGAATATCTCAGCAGTAACCACATTGAGGTCTTCTGGTTTGAGCGGTTCTGTGCCTAAACAACGCTTTCCATATGCATTCTTGTTCAACACCACACCTTTGCCAGAAACATCCTTTACAAATACTCTAAATTCAACTTCTTGTTGTTCTATGAAGTACCATGTTTCAACCTTGGTTACTGCAATAGGAGCTCCTTGTGTTGGACTTATTTTAGCATCTACAAAATCGCACACGCCTGCCGATATATCTTCTGTCCCAAATACCAACTGCGGATTGATGCACACCACAGGAGAAGCTTCTGTTTTGTAGGGATAACATGCAACAGCTTCAAATGTTTCTGTTCGCTCTTTGGCACTTGGTAGATTAATTGAACTAATGGTGAAAACTTTTGTTGTTCTCTCTCCTACTGGAACGAACTGGCTTCTTCCTTCTAGATTTATTCCTTCAATTTTTGGTAAAGAACGGAATTTAACAAATTCTGGGTTGTACCCAGAGAGAGACAATATTGCATTTTCAACTTTATATGCTCCAGCATTTTCAAGCGTGAGGGGTATTTCTAATCCTTGTCCAACAAAGAGTTCTTTTGGAATTTGTGGTAGCTTAATCACAAGACCTTCACCGCCAAGAATATCTGCTGCTTCCTTTGGCGCTGGTTTAAAGAGTGCACAACTTGTGAGTATCAACAATAAAATAATGAAATAGGCTCGTTTCATGGAATCACTGGTTCTGGAATGTTGACTTGGACTTTTTTAGACACAGTATAATCATACAATAAATTTATTGTTATTGTTTTGGCTTGCGGATTGTTTGGGTTTTCTAATGGACCAGTTGCTTGCAATTTACATGAAGCTATTCTTTGGATCTTCTCTCTTGCTATTGATTGCCAATTAATCTTCTTCAAAACATCTTGTGTTAAACCACAATCTTCATTATCAAGTTTGAGAGGAGACGCAACACTTACTTTTACTGATCTTACATTCGTAATAGTACCCTTACCATTATTTTTCAAAAAGATTGCAACATCAGTAGTGGTTGATTGATCAAGCCCGATGAGGGATGGTTGTTCTGTTCTTAGGGAAGCGCCGCTACCAACCCATAAGATCGGTTGGACAAGATCCTCCTTGCCGACCTTTGCAACAAACCCTTTTTTATTTTTAATCTCTTTGATATATGATCCAAACTCCTTTGAGAGCTCAAGCACTCGATTCTCTGAAATGCCAGGGTATTGTAAGAGGACAGCATTTTTATATTCTTTGCCAATAACGTGAACATCTCTAAACCCACTCGTTGCAATATTTGTAGCTGTTATGTTAAAGTAAAAAATAGGTGTTCCTTTTTTTGAAATATCAAGCTTTGTGCAAAGAACATTCGACTCCTGCTGTGGTAAAAAGCCTTTCAGTTCTCTACTCTGCGGTTCTGGTGTTCCTGCTGCACGTCCTTCGAGTCCACAGGCAAAGGTGAGTGTAAGTGGTGTCTGCAGGTTGTTCTGTGCTGCAATTTGAGTCGGAATTTCGTTTGTCAATATTGATTCTCCTTCTGCAATGAAATCAGCAATCTCCATCTTGAATCCTGTTTCTAAAGAAGGATCAAACTTAAGATTTTGTATAAGCTCTTCTTCTATACCCAACACTTTTTTCCTGCATGTCTGCCTAGGTGTTCCATCGAAAGTGCACAGCGTGATTTGCCATTCACTTGAGAGTGTTGTGGGCAGTTCTAAAACTTTCTTACTAATGGGCTGAAGTGTATCTTGAATCCATTTCTGATTGATAACATAATTGGGCGTTGTAATCGCTGTTAAAGATGAAGGTACAAGCAAAATTAAACTTATCACTGCGCCGATTCCGATTGTCCAGTTGACAACAGGAGATTCAATATCAAAGCGAAACTTAGAAATAATACTATACAAAACCCATAAAGGAATTATTACTAAGTAACCTCCCCAGATAATTCCATTTGCGATTAAATATGCAGGTGCAACTGTTTCTAATATTAAAGGTATCAATAGAAGTGCAGCATTTAAGCCTGCATAAATGAAGGTGAGGTAGGTTAAAGCATCAATGAGGATAGTAATTAAATTAATTTCAAACCCAATCGACCAGCTATAAAGATAGTTGGCAAGAGCAAGAATGAATGCAAGTGTGAATCGATTTGGTTGTATTTCTTTGATTTTTCTATAAGCAGATGCGCCACCACTAATCACATCAGCAATAGCTTTTCGTAAATCTTCTGCTTTAACACCTTCTTTTCCCTCTGCCATTCATTCCTCTTTAAGAATTATTTCTCTAAGGTTACCTTAAGATCAACAATATTCAGTACTGTCTTTGGTACTATCTGTAGATAATTTTGTCCTTCGTCAACAAAGACGTTGAGGTCTTTGGTGAATGTTACATTACTTGTTTCAAGTCTACTCAGATGTCCGTTCACATTTAGTTCTCCTATTTTATCTTCTTTATCGGCAAACTGAAGTTCGAGTGTCACATTGGCTGTATTATTTGTAATCTTTCCAAAGTCTGCTCTCTTCAACTCAAAGTAGTAGAATGGATACTGCAATACCTTAAGGTCTGCCTTGATGGAAACTCGATCAATAAAGTAGCTTCCTTCATCTGCTCTAAAGGTGATGGTGTTCTCTCCCTGCTTCAGGTAATTTTGATCAAACTCAATGCTCGACAACAAACCACAGTCAGGAATTGTTTGGTAGTGCAGTTCTCTATCATTGATCAAGATCTTCAAAGGGCCAACCTTTTGTGTCAAGCAGTCTGGCACAAATGTTAATTTTGTTTTTTCAAAGTTTTCTTTTTCTGTTGCAGTTATTATGAAGAAATTTTTATATTCGCGTTTGCTCACATCAGTAAAATCAGCAATGACGCGCACATTCCTTAAATCATACTCATTGAGTCTCCAGAATGCAAGTCCAACTCCAGAAACAGTGAACAGCAGCGAATTTTCACTCTGGATTTGGTCTCTCTCTAGTTTAATTGGCTCAACATTACCAACAGAAACTGTTGAGTCATATATCTGTTTTCCATTGAGTGAAGCAAGCAGTCTACCCTGTGCATTGGTCACATCGAACGCTAAAACATAGTTTTCAGTATTTGCCAAGTCAGCAACACTGAAAGAAAGATTGTAGACTTCTTTCCGCAACCAGCCATTTTCGATGTGGACAGTCTGCACTGATTTCAGTACAGTGGCTGTTTTTTCTGCATAGAGATTGAATGAATCAAGCACCTTTTCACGGCTTCTCAGCTTTACAGGATCCATGGTTCCTGGATGCTCAAACACAAGAATGTTTCTTTCTGCAGCAACCTGCGCTCTTTGAGCTGTTGTTGGAGCAGCAGTAGTATTGAAAAGCTGATTCCTTACATCTTCAGGCAACAATAAAATATAAAGAATAATGATAAAAGCAACAATTGCCACTACTCCTGCAGCAGTGCCGGCTTGAGCTTTCTTATTCATGGAATTAAAATAAGGGGTTTTATATATATGTTTTTCTATTTGTGAATGATGAAAATCATCTTTTCAAACTTTAAAAAGGGGGAAGCCAAGGTCAAGGTTACTAACCTGGATGACCTCTGGTACCTTTCCCAGATCATTGATGCAAAAGACATTGTCAAAGGAGAGACAGTCAGAAAGATAAAGATAGGAGGAGAAGAACATCAAAAGACAGTAAAAAGGCCTGTTTTTCTGAGCATACAAGTTGAAAAGACAGAGTTCCATAAGCAGAGTAATGCACTGCGAGTAATGGGAATCATTCTTGAAGGACCTGAAGATGTACCACATGGCACACACCACACCTTTAATGTAGAAAACAACAGCATCATTACCATTGTAAAAGAAAAATGGTTTGACTTTCAAATAGAAAAGCTGAAAGAGGCTGGTGCTGAAAAGCAGCTTAAGATACTACTTGTTGTATTTGATAAGGAAGAAGCACACTTTGCATATGCTACTACATATGGTTATGAATATCTTTCCGAAATGAAAAGTAACTTGCCTAAAAAAGGAGAAGAGGAAAAAACTGAAGGAACATATTATAGTGATATTATTAAACAGATAAAAGATTATATTTCTAGATATAACATAGAAAAGGTAATTGTTGCAAGCCCTGCATTTTGGAAAGACTATTTACTAAAGGAAATAAAGGACCCTGAATTAAATAAGAAGATACTTACCGCTACATGTTCATCAGCAGATAAAACTGCATTCAATGAAGTGCTGAAAAGACCAGAGGTTGAAACAGCATTAAAGGAGAGCAGAACTGTTGAAGAACTAAAACTCATTGACCAGTTGCTGAAAGAAATACTTAGAGGAAAGCTTGCAAAGTATGGAATGCAAGAAGTTTCACGAGCTGCTGAGGTAGGAGCAATACAAACTCTTTTGATAACAGATTCATATATAAGAAAAACAAGAGATGAAAACACCTTTGACAAGGTTGATGCAATATTGAAGACGGTCGAGAGCACCAAGGGAAAGGTCACCATTGTATCATCTGAGCATGATGGAGGGAAAAAACTTGATGGCTTGGGAGGCATTGCTGCTTTGCTGCGCTATCAGATTGACTGATATATTCTTTAATATATATTTCTTGTAATATATTTCAGAAGATTCTTTAAATAACCTTTAAAAAATTCTTTAGTCTCTCTGAAATAGATAAAAAAACATAACCTTTTAATAGTAGTAGTATTCTAAGTACTCCAAAGGAGGGTGTTTAGATG
>Ga0247727_10001915_pt1 | contig 48218 bp, 45 predicted proteins | sample WisWelCaveWW1625_FD_202498 | JGI IMG/M metagenome (GOLD analysis project Ga0247727, IMG submission 202498) | Biofilm microbial communities from Wishing Well Cave, Virginia, United States - WW16-25 | ecosystem: Environmental > Aquatic > Deep subsurface > Groundwater > Cave microbial mat | place...
TCCGTCCGGCCCGGAGACGTGCTGCTGCTCAAAGGCAGTCGCGGCATGGCGATGGAAGAGGTGATTGCGAACTTAGCTTTTAGCTATCAGCCGTCAGCTATTAGCTAAAAGCTGAAAGCTGATAGCTGAAAGCCGAATAACGAGAACGCACGGAGCACACATGCTCTACGAACTACTTTTCCCGTTGAGCAAGCACATTTCCGGCTTCAATCTGTTTCAGTACATCTCGTTTCGCGCGGCGGGCGCGGCGATGACGGCGTTGTTCATCAGTTTTGTTTTCGGCCCGCGCATCATTCATCAACTGCGCGAGCATCTCATCGGCCAAACAATTCGCAAAGAAGGCCCGCAGACGCATTTGAAAAAAGTGGGCACGCCCACGATGGGCGGCTTGATCGTGCTGCTCGCGGTGCTCGTGCCCACACTGCTGTGGGCGCGGCCCAATCTCAATGTCATTCTCGTGTTGGTGGCGACGTTGTGGATGGGCGCAGTCGGTTATCTCGACGATTATTTGAAAGTCGTGAAGAAGCTGCCGAAAGGATTGATCGGCCGTTATAAACTCGTCGGGCAAATTTCGTTGGGGCTTGTGGTCGGTTGCGTCATTTATTTCTCGCCTTACTTCGAGGGCGTTGCGACGTTGACGACCGTGCCATTCTTCAAAAATTATGAGATCGATTTTGGCTGGCTCTACATTCCGATGGTCATGTTCATTATCACGGCCACGAGCAACGCGGTGAATCTCACGGACGGTCTCGACGGTCTCGCGATCGGGTTGGTAGCGATCTCGGCGATTGCATGGGCCGGTATCAGTTATCTTTCGGGCCGCGTGGATTTCAGCGACTATCTCAACATTCTTTATTTACCCGGCGCCGGTGAAGTGACGGTGTTCTGCGCGGCGTTGATCGGTGCGGCGCTCGGGTTCTTGTGGTTCAACACGCATCCCGCGCAAGTATTCATGGGCGATACCGGCTCGCTCGCGTTGGGCAGCGCACTTGGCGCGCTTGCGATTGTGCTGAAGAAAGAGTTGTTGCTGCCCATCATCTGCGGCGTGTTCATGGCGGAAACGTTGTCGGTGATTATTCAAGTGTGGTACTTCAAACGCACCGGCGGCAAGCGCATTTTCAAAATGGCGCCGATTCATCATCACTTCGAGCTGAAAGGCTGGAGCGAGCCGCAAGTGGTCGTGCGTTTTTGGATCATTGGAATTTTGCTGGCGTTGTTGAGTTTGTTGACGTTCAAGGTGCGATGACCATTTTACTGTCATTTCAGAAGGAAACCTTTTACTCGCTGGCAAGACTTCTCATTTGAGTGTTGTGCCGAGTGCTTAAAAAGGTTCCTTCTGAATGACATCCCGGATTAGATCTCTGTCATTCAGTAGGAACCTTTTTACTCGCTGGCAAGACTTCTCATTTGAGTGTTGTGCCGAGTGCTTAAAAAGATTCCTTCTGAATGACATCCCGGATTAGATCTCTGTCATTCAGTAGGAACCTTTTTACTCGCTGGCGAAACACCCTGTTTGAAGAGTCTGTCGAGTGCTTAAAAGGGTTCCTTCTGAATGACAACATTATAAAAGTGAGCAATGCGACAAGGCTTTGATACATGGTTGTTGATCGCGGTGCTGCTGCTGGTGTTGTGCAGCGTGTGTTTCGTTTATACCGCCAGCTCCGCGAAGGCGGAACGTAATTATGATGACAATGCGTTCTTTCTCAAACGGCAATTGCTGCGTTTGCTGTTTGGTCTCATCGCGATGTTCGCAATCAGCCGCATTGACTATCATGAGGTTTTAGCGCGCGCGCCATTGTTCTATGTCGCCGCGTTGCTCATGTTAATCGTGCTGCTGTTCTTGCCAGAGAGCATGGCGATTCGCGGCTCGCATCGTTGGTTCGTGCTCGGGCCGATGCAAGTGCAGCCTTCGGAGATCGCGAAATTCTGTTTGATCTTTTATCTCGCGGCGAACTTGGCGAAGCCCCAGCTCGACGTGCGCAACTTCACCGACGGTTTGCTGCCGCAATTCGTGCTCATCGGAGCGATTGCGCTGGCAGTGGTGCTCGAGCCGGATATGGGCACGGCAATCATCATCTCGTCCGTCGGTTTCTTCATGCTCTTTTTGCGCGGGGCGAGATTGCAGCATCTCTTCGCTTTGGTTTCGACCGGAGCTTTAGCCGCGCTCGCGTTGCTGCTGCGCGTCGAATATCAGCGTGATCGTGTGGAATCTTTTCTCGCTTCAGTTTTCGGTGCGGCCGAGCCAGGATGGCAAGTCAAGCAATCTTTGATTGGCTTGGGTGATGGCGGTTTGCTCGGCTTGGGATTGGGCAAGAGCAGGCAGAAGCTGCTGTTCTTGCCTGATCCGCACACCGATTTTATTCTGTCGATCATCGGCGAAGAGATGGGACTCATCGGCACGCTCGGCGTGTTGGCGCTCTTCTTCATCATTCTGTGGCGAGGCTTTCGTATCGCGCAGGCCGCGCCGGATGCGGGTGGAAGATTGGCGGCGTTCGGTGTCACGCTCGCGATTGGTTTGAGCGCGTTCGTCAACATCGCAGTGGTCACGAACTTGTTGCCGACGACGGGAATCCCGTTGCCGTTTGTGAGTTATGGCGGCTCATCGTTGATCGTGCATTTAGCGGCGATAGGTGTGTTGTTGAATATCTCGCAAAGCGTGAAGCCGAAGAAGGCCGGCGGCGTGAATAAGATTCCGTTGGCGAGGACGAAGTGGTATCGTGATCGGAAGAAGTGAGATAAGCAAAACGATTGCTGGCAAAACTATTTTGATGCAATGTAGCGCAGACATCCTGTCTGCGATTGGCAAATATGCAGGCTGGAAGCCTGCGCTACATGGTTTTGCCAAACGTTGAGCCCTCGTTTGGCCCAACACTCAAATTTGTCATTCTGTAAGAACCTTCCCTAGTGCTCGGAACAAAGCTAGTTTTGAGATTGGCGCCAAGCGCTAGGGAAGGTTCTTCCAGAATGACATTATGAGGAGGGTGCGCTGACTCAACGTTCCCACAAGGTTACGCCGGAGGTAATAGAGAAACGCGGAACGATGAATGTGAAAGAAGAGGCGACGCGCGACACCGACACCTCCCTGGCTCCCCTCAAGGGGGGAATTGATAAGGTGGCTGCGCTTCGCATCGTGCTTGCAGGAGGAGGAACCGGCGGGCATCTTTATCCGGCGATTGCGATTGCCGAGGCGTTTGCGAAGCGAGTTCCGCGTTGTGAGTTTTTGTTCATCGGCGCGTCGCAAGGCTTGGAAACGCGCGTGGTTCCGAAGTTGGGTTATCGTTTGGAACTCGTGCCCGTGCGCGGTTTGATGAGAAAGCTCACCTTGAGCAATCTCATAGTTCCGATACGATTGTTGCAAAGCGTGCTGCGTTGCATGAAACTCTTTCGAGAGTTTCAGCCGGATTTGATCATCGGCACGGGCGGATATGTGAGCGGCCCAGCATTGCTGGCCGCGTGGCTCTCGCGCAGGAAGTTTGTGATTCAAGAGCAGAATAATTTCCCTGGCTTGGTGAATCGCCGGTTGGGCAATCGCGCGGAGGCGGTGTTCTTGAGTTTTGATGAGAGCCGGAGATTTTTTCCGCGACAGAAGAACATACACGTGGTCGGCAATCCCGTGCGCGCGAATTTGCAACAGCGCACGAAAGAGCAACGCGAGGCTGCAGCGCGCAAATGGAATTTGGATGCGAATAAAACAACGCTGCTCGTGTTCGGCGGCAGCCAGGGCGCGCGGCGCATTAATGAGTTGATGCTCGAATTGCTGCCGCGTTTGAGGGAAATCGAGTCGCTGCAAATTTTGTGGGGTGTCGGGCCTTCGCACTTTGACAAGCTTGCGCCGCATGTGAAGCCATATGCTCGCGTCTCGATTGCTCCGTATCTCGATGACATGAATTTGGCGTATGCGTTGGCAGATTTCGTGGTGTGCCGCGCGGGGGCCTCGACGATCTTTGAATTATTGCTCTGCGCATTGCCGTCGATTTTGATTCCGTTTCCGTTCGCGACTGCGGATCATCAAACTTTCAACGCGCGTGCGTTGGAGCGAGCGGGCGCAGCGCGTTTGTTGGTTGAAAAAGATTTGCGCGCGGAGGATTTGTTCGAGGCGATTCGCGAGCTGGCAATTGATACGAGCTTGCGAACGCGCATGGCGGAAGCGGCGAGCAAGCTCGCGAAGCCGAACGCGGCGGAGGAGATTGTGGAAGTATGTATGAGAATGGTGAGTTAGCAAAAGCAATCTTCATGAACGTCGTAGCCTTGCCCCCTGTGGGGGCATTGATGGCGCACTCTTCTTCGAAATGTCATCCTGGAAGGAACTTCCTTAGCGCTCGGCTCTCTTCCCAGCGCGAGGGAAGATTCTTCCAGAATGACACGATGAGGAGGCGTTACAGACCAACCTGTGCAGCGGCGGAGACAACGTTGATTTGAAAACCCAAGCTAAGTGGCGGGATGCCGTCGCTTTGAAGTCACCTAGCCCGAAGAGACAAAGGTGAGGTAAACAAGCAAAGATGATACTGAGGTGGAGCAGCGACTTGGCATAAAAAGATTTTCGCATCGAGGTGTGCCGAGCACGAGGGAAGGTTCTTTCAGAATGACAGCGAGAGCGTGATGACGAGACAATGCAGTTTGTTGTGAGGCGGACGATCGTTTCTTGGTGCCGAGTGCTCAAAAAGATTCTTTCTGAATGACAGTGAGAGGGTGATGACGAGGCAATGCAGTTTGTAGTGACGCTATAGTTCCTTGGCGCCGAGTGCTTAAAAAGGTTCCTTCTGAATGACAACTTTATAAAACCGAAAACGCAACATGACTATTCGACAACTCACGAAACCATTTTTGTTTTCCACCACGCTGATGCTCTGCGGGTTGCACATGAGCGCGTGGGTGGGGACGGACGGCGCGTTTCGCGTGCAGCATTTGCAAGTGGAAGGCTGCCAATTCTCGAATGAAAACGACGTGCGCGCGACTGCGAAGGCTTTGTTGGGCAAGCGCATCTTCGGAGTGGATTTGGATTCCGTGCAAGAGCGCGTGGCAAGCATGCCATATGTGATGGAGGCGCGCGTGTCGCGGATTTTTCCTTCGACCGTACAGATTACGGTTGTAGAGAAGCAGCCGATCGCGCTGCTCAATGATCGCGGCATGCTGCCGGTGGATGAAGAAGGCACCGTGATGCCGCGCTTGAAAGCGGGCACGAAGCTGGACTTGCCGATTGTTTCCGGCGTGCGAGTGGCGCGTCGCAATGCGAATACAAAATTGCCCGAGGCCGCGTTGCCCTTGTTGCAATTCATGCGCGCGCTGAATGAAACGGACGCGGTGCTCTATCAACAAGTTTCCGAGTTTCATCTCGACAATAAAATGAATCTCACTTTGTTCCTTATGCGTCAGGGCGTGCCGGTTTATTTAGGCAAAGAAGAGTGGCCGGAGAAGTGTGATCGTTTGCAAACCGTTTTGAAGCAGCTTGAAATGAGAGCGGAGCGTGTTGCCTCCATTGATTTGCGTTTTGAGAACCAAGTGGTGACCAAGCCCGCGGCGTGAGTTGCTGCGAACAGCATTGAAAATTTAAAATTGAAAATTTGCGATTTTAAATTTGAAATGCTTTTCGGTTTCACCACAGAGCTTTTAACTGCCCAACAAAGGATGGGGCATTATGATTACTGATTACATTTGCGCGCTGGACATCGGCACCACGAAGATTTGCGCCTTGATTGCCGAGGTCGACAATCATGGCCGCCTCAAAATCATCGGCATGGGCCTTTCGCCTTCGGATGGCTTGCGGCGCGGCGTGGTCATCAATCTTGATCGCACGGTGCAATCGATTTTGCGCGCGAAGGAAGAGGCGGAGCGCATGGCTGGTGTGGAAATTCACTCCGTGTACGCCGGCATCGCAGGCGATCACATTCGCAGCGTGAATGGTCGCGGCGTGGTTGCAGTTGCGGGTGAAGATCATATCATCACGGTGGATGATAAGCGTCGCGTGATCGAAGCGGCGAAGGCGGTGGCGTTGCCGTTTGATCGCGAGATCATTCACATTTTGCCGCAAGAGTTCATCGTCGATGATCAACGCGGCATCGATGACCCGGTCGGCATGAGCGGCGTGCGTCTCGAAGCCGAGGTTCATATCGTGACGGGCGCGGTGACTTCGGCGCAGAATATTTGCCGCTGCATCGAGCGCGCGGGCATGGGCGTGCATGATCTCGTGCTCGAGCCGCTGGCTTCGAGTTATTCGACGTTGACGGATGATGAGAAGAGTCTCGGCGTAGCGTTGTTGGATATCGGCGGCGGCACGACGGACATCGCGATGTTTTATGATAGCTGCATTCGCCACACGGCGATTGTCGGGCTTGGCGGCCGCAGCATCACGACGGATTTGGCGCACGGCCTGCGCACGCCGCTGGAGCGCGCGGAACAGATCAAGATCGAGCACGGCGCGGCGGTGGCTTTGGAAAACGCGCGCGAAGAAGTGATTGAAGTGCCCGGCGTGGGCGGCCGCCCCGCGCGTCGCGTTTCGCGCCAGGTGCTCGTGGACATCATCCAGCCGCGCGTGGAAGAAATTCTTTCGCTGTCGTTGATGGAGATGAAGAAGTCGGATTATTTTAATTTGATGACAGCGGGCCTGGTGTTGACCGGCGGCTGCGCGATGTTGCCCGGCATTGTCGAGTTGGCGGAAGAGATGTTCAATCTCCCTGCGAAAGTCGGCGCGCCGAATACCGTGAATACCGTGACGGTGGAAGTGAATAAACCGAATCATGCGACCGGCGTGGGCTTGGTGCTCTATGGCTTCAACACGAAGACGGAAACGGAAAATTTGTTGAGTGATAATGAGACGCACGTGTTCGATAAGATCGCGGAGCGCATGCGCCGATGGTTTGGCGCGATGAGCAAAGCAGCTTAAAGCTCCATTGGATTGATGGAGTGTTGGATTGATGGATTAATGGGAAAAGCAAAAGCTTCTTTGCCCCATCAATCCAATACTCCTCTAATCCATTACTCCAATTGGTAAATTCAACTCCCGTGTGTGAACGATGCAAGTTTAGCTCGGCTTCGCGCAAGGAAAGCGCGCGAGGCTGAAGAAGGAGGTTCCATGAATCTCAGATTGAATTATGATGAAACCAGTTTGCGCGCGGCGCGCATGAAAGTCGTGGGCGTGGGCGGCGCGGGCTGCAATGCCGTCAATCGCATGATTCAAGCCGGCCTTACGGGCGTGGATTTTATTGCGATCAACACCGACATGCAGGCGCTCGATATGGCGCTGGCGCCGCAACGTGTGCAGATCGGCAAAGGCACCACGCGCGGATTGGGCGCCGGCGCCGATCCCGAAGTTGGGCGCAAAGCGATTGACGAAGATCGTGAAGCGGTGGCGAGTTTGTTGGAAGAGAGCGATATGGTGTTCGTGACTTGCGGCATGGGCGGCGGAACGGGCACCGGCGCTGCGCCGATCATTGCGGAGATTGCAAAAGACCTCGGCGCGTTGACGGTCGGTGTGGTCACGAAACCGTTCACGTTTGAGGGCAACAAGCGTTTGCGCCGCGCGGACGAAGGTTTGATCGAGATGAAACAGCGCGTGGATACGATGATCGTGATTCCGAATCAACGCCTGCTTTCAGTTGTGCCGAAAGGCACGCCGCTGATCGAAGCCTTTCGCCAAGCGGATGACGTGCTCTTGCACGCGACCAAAGGCATCGCGGATTTGATTTCGATTCCCGGTTTGGTGAATTTGGATTTTGCGGACGTGCGCACCGTGATGAGCGAGATGGGCGATGCGTTGATGGGCGGCGGCATTGCAAGCGGCGATGATCGCGCGGTGCAAGCGGCGCAACGCGCGATTTGCAGCCCGTTGTTGGAAGACGTGTCGATCTCCGGCGCGCTCGGCGTGCTCGTAAATATCACCGGCGGCGAGAATATGTCGCTGCACGAAGTGAACGACGCGACGACGGTGATTTCCGAAGCTGCGGGCCCGGATGCGAATATCATTTTCGGCGCGGTGATTGATCCCACGATGGGCCCGGAGTTGCGTGTGACCGTGATTGCGACCGGTTTTCAAATCAACGGGCGCGCATTCACGAACGGCCGTCATAAACGACCGAGCCGTTATTTCGATACGGCGTTGAAAGAGTTGGATGTGCCTGCCTATCAACGCAAAGAAAGGAACGGCCATAGCGAGCCGATCATTCGTCCGTTCGAAGAAGATCTCGTTCCCGTGCCCGAACCGCCGGAGGATTATGATATCCCGGCGTTCTTGCGCAAGCGCAGCTAATTTGTTGATCGGCTACTTGCTGCCTCAATTTTGCAGCAGTGATGCCCCCAACCCTCGCCTAATCCCGAATAAGTCGGGATCAGTCTACGAGATGAAAGCCATCTAAAGATGGCTAAAATCCCGCCGCTGCGGGAGGGCAGCCAACTTCAGTTGGCTTGCATCTCCTAGCCTGATGATTCATCATCGGGCGGAGGTTGGCGTCGTGACCAGCGCAAAATTCAGGCGCTGATTTAAATTTTCACACACGGTGAGCATCGTCACCGCGGCTCCACTATTCTCGCACGCGGGTGTGAGGGAGTGGAGCCCTTTTTGTTTTGGCGCCTTCCGCGCTGAAAAAAGTGGTTGTGACTGTGCGCGAGTTTTTTTACCATTACAATCATGACTGATTCTTCCTCAAAAGGAGGGTTTATGCCCGGCAAGCCTCGAAAAAAAGCATCCACACAAAAGGCAGCACCCAAACCGAAAAAGCCTGACAAGCTTGATCAAATCCTGCTGCGCCTCGACCGTATCGACGAGCACCTGAGCGAGCACGACAAACGCTTCGATGCGGTCGACCAACGCTTCGACGGTGTTGACCAACGCCTTGACGGCCACGACAAGCGGTTCGAGTCCATCGACGAGCAACTCGTGGAGATGCGCGAAGAAAACCGTAAAGAGCACGAGCACGACCGCAAGATGATGCTGAAATTGTACGACGAACAATCTCTCAAAACTGAGAAACTGCAGCAGGATGTCGATGAATTTCGCGATCAAATGCTGACGACCATGGATGCCATACGAGGAGAATACGACACCTCCCGGCAAGAGCGGCTCTTTACGGGCGCGGCGCAGGATCGCCAGCAAAAAGAAATCGATCATCTCAGACAATCCGATGAGGAGCAGAACGAGGCGCTCGGCAATTTGGAAAATCGTGTAACGCAACTCGAGTTGAATAAAGCGGCTTGAGGTTAAATAACGGCGACGTGAATGAATGCAAGGCGGGAAGTTCTCTCGCCTTTTGTATTTGGGAGATCAAGAGGGAACCCGGTGTCTCCGCGCCATAAAACCCCTTGCTTTTCAAAACGGTTTTCGCAATTTTGCGCGCGCTTTTAACAAGCTCCCGGCCATTCCGGATGAGGAACAAGGTTGTTCGAACTTACAGGCAATAATATGAATCGCGAAGTGGAGATGACAACGGCAGCTAGGAATACCATGACGGCGCAGGCTCCCACCGCAGACGCAGCGTTGCTAGAGGCCATCGCGCAAAAACAGGATTGGGCGCTTGCCGAATTGTATGATCGCTACTCTTCGGCGCTCTACACATTGGCGCTCAAAATCCTTGGCGACCCGGCGCCCGCACAAGATGTGTTGCAGGAAACTTTTTTGACGGCGTGGCGCAAAGCCGCGCTCTACAATCAAAAGCGCGGGAATGTCGGCACATGGTTGATCGTGCTTTGCCGCAATTTGGCGATCGATCACTATCGCGTCAAGATGCGCCTTGCGAGCCGGCACGTGGAGTTGGAAACCGTCGGGGAAGTGTTGATCGAGCAAAGCGAAGATCCGGCAAGCGCAGCCATTGCGCGCGAAGATGGGCGCTTGCTGCGAGTTGCTCTTGAACAATTGCCGCACGAACAACTTCAGGTTATCGAGATGGCATACTTCCAAGGCATGAGCCAAACTGAAATCGCGGACGCGACCGGCGCGCCTTTGGGCACGGTGAAAACCCGCACGCGCCAAGCCATGTTCAAGCTGCGTGACTTTCTTATTCATGCAGACCGAAATGTCGCCTAATTATTATCACGCAATTCAAAAGCAGTGGTCGTAATCGAGCCCTCTCATGAAACCCAATGAAACTAAAAAGACTGATCTGCTGAATACGATGCTACTTGGCGCGCGCGAGGAGGAGGACGTGCATGCCAACGAAGTGAACGTCACAGCATTGTCGCGCGTTTTAAACGCACTGCCCTACGCTTTAGAATTGCAAGCTCCTCCGCCCGCTTTGAAACAGAGAATCTTGTCTGCGTTGCGCGACGACGAAGCAAGCGATAAGTCAACTTCGCAGGACGCACGCAAAGGCGAATTTGCCTCTGAGCCTCCGGTGCAATTGTGGAAGAGTTGGGCTTCTACTCAAGCTCCGGCGGATTTGTTGATTCAACGTAAAGAGGTCGGCGCGTGGGAACAAACCGGCGTTGCAGGTGTGGAAGTCAAACAGCTCTTTGTCGATCAAGCGCGCAATTATGTGACGATGCTCGTGCGCATGGCGCCGGGGGCTTCGTATCCTAGCCATCGCCACGGCGGCTTCGAAGAATGCTACGTGCTGGAAGGTGATTTGGCCGTCGGCGACACCGTGCTCTTCTCCGGTGATTATCAGCGGGCAGAAGGCGGGTCGGTGCATGGATTACAAAGCACCCAAAACGGCTGCCTGCTGTTCATTGTCTCCTCGCAATACGACGAGTTGCTCGCTTGAATTTTTCGGCGGGCGCGATTTGCGCCAATCTGTTCTTGGCTTTCATTCGTATTTAATTTTAGGAAGACACAGCGTTGTTGAAAAATTACGGTTCCAGCAAAGACGTGGAGGAGTTTTACGCAAGCACAGAACGATTTGGTGATGCCCGCCCTCACGCTTTCCGATGCGGAGCTTTACGAAGCGGTTGCCGAAAAGAAGCCCTGGGCGCTGTCGGCATTATACGATCGCTATGCGACCGTGCTTTATAGCTTGGCGTTGAAAATTCTAAACCGGGAGAAAGACGCTCAAGAGGTGGTCGAAGAGACCTTTGTCACCTTTTGGCGCAAGAGTATCGCAAGCCGAAAAGACCTTGGCGATCATGTGGGAACGTGGCTCATCCTAATGTGCCGCACGCTGGCTCGCGCGCATAATCGTGACGCGCAGAAGAGCGTAATCTCCGAACGAGAGCTTACCCAGCTTGAAGATTTCATCGGATATGCCAACGGCCATCCTGATCTTCAACTGGAGGCGGAAGAAAAAAATGCTCTACGCGAAACCTTGGAGCAGTTTTCAACGCAACAACGGCGCGCCGTCGAAATGGCGTTCTTGAGGGGTATGTCGCTCACGGAAATTGCGAAGTGTACGCGCGTGGCTGCCGAGGAAGTGCGTGCGCAAGTGCACCTGGCCGTGCGCAAGTTGCGCGAGCATTTGCAACCGCAACCGGTTTGAAGCAGAACTCAAAACAATATTTGAGATGGAGTGTTCGAGCTTTTATCGTGATGACGACTGAAACTTCCATTGACCTTTTATTCGAGTATATGACCGGCGCCGGTGTTCGCGCCGAATCGGAGCGTAACGAGCTTGCTCTTTATGGCCTGAAGAATCAGCCGTTGTTTCAGGAAGCTTGTCGCCTTATGCGAGCGTTGCCGTATGCTTTGGAGCAGCAAATTCCGCCGATTGAATTGAAGGCCCGCATCCTCACCGCGATGGCGCGGGAGCAGATCAAGGCTCCGGAAAAGCGCGCGCCGGAGGTTTTGCCATACCCGCCTCCGCATGCAACGCACGCGCACCAGCCTCCGCCGCCTCTCATTATTCGGCGCGCGGAAGAAGGCCAATGGGCCGAAACGGGTTTTGAGGGCGTTGCCTATAAAAAGCTCTTCAGTGATCACGAAACGGGATATAGCACGATGCTCTTGCGCATGGCGCCGGGCGCGCGCTTCCCTTCGCATCGCCACGCCGGATATGAAGAGTGCTACGTGCTGCAAGGCGACGCCGGCTCCGGCGAGGTGGAATTGTTTGCGGGCGATTATCAACGCATGATCGGTGGAACGACGCACCAAACGCTGCACACAAAACACGGCTGCCTCTTGCTACTGGTCGCCTCTGAAAATAACGAATTGATATTGTCCTAGCGCGATGATTACCGGAAACGCTTATGCCTGACGATCAATTACAAATGCTCGCCGAAGAATTCGTGCTCGGAAGCTTGGCCAAGCCCGAAGCAGATGCGTTTGCCCGTCGCCTGACCGGAGGCGAGCCGGCTGCGCTCAAAGCTTTTGAAGAGGCGCGACGTCTCGTTCTGGCTTTGCCTTATGCGTTGCCGCAGCAAGCTCCGCCTCCGGAGTTGAAACAAAATATTCTACGCGCGATCGCCTCGGAAGAAAATAACCGCGCCTCAAATGAAAGGAATCGTCCCGCGGCTACCGTTCGCGCCATGCCGCAGCGCACTTTCCGGCAAAGCGCGCAACGCGCTTTAGCGTGGGCCGCGGTCTTTTTATTGTTCGCCGTCGGATACGGCTATTGGAATCAGCAAAAAGTCATCGGCAATTTATTACGCGAACGCGCGAGCCTGCAACAACAGGTCGGTGATTTGCAAAATCAACTCGCGTTTCATGTGCAGATTGAAAAAGTTCTGCAAAAACCTAAACGTCTTTTCATCGCGCTGAACCCGACTCCCATCGGCCAACAGCAAGCCACTGGCGTCGCGATCGTTGATCGCGAGCTGGCGCGCGGATATTTCATGACGGATAAGATGCCCGCATTGGCGGAGAATCAAGATTATCAGCTTTGGTACATTGGCAAAGCCGGACCGATTGACGCCGGCGTGTTTAAAGTCGATGCCGAGGGTTATGGCGTGTTCGACATTCGCAACTTGCCGCAAGACGCTTCCGAGATCTCCGCTTTCGCGGTGACCATCGAGCCCAAAGGCGGGAGCATCGCACCGACTCTGACGCAAATGGTTCTGCTCGGAAAAGCGTGATTCAAACAAGAATTGTTCCGGCTTTTCATCCTTTTACTCCTCGTTCTCTCCACGGCTTCCGGCTTTTTCAATCCTTGGACCTTCCCGCCGTTTTCAGAGACAAGCTTATCGCAGCCATGTATTTTCGGAGGCCGTTTATAATATCTGCAATGAGGCTTGCAGATTGACGCCCTGCATCGCACCGTGAAGCGCGAGCGCATGCCATCGCAGTAAAGACCTTGGAAGGGATCAAGGCGAGTCATGAAGGTGAGCTGCTTTATGACCGAAAGTTTCGAGTGGAGGGAAAATACTAGCGCGAAAATTACGGCGTGACGGCTTTTACTCTACCTGAAGTAAAAACGTCTGCAAGTAACGGCCCTCGGGATGATAGATGTTGATGGGATGATCGGGCGCGTGATCGCTACGGCCGAGAATACGCACGTTGCGTTTGGCATCCACGGCCGCGCCGAATAAAATTTTTTGAAAGAGATCGGGCGAGATGGGCTGCGAGCAGGAGCACGTGAAGAGCAGGCCTCCGGGCGAGAGGATTTTCAGCGCTTGTAGATTGACGTCCTTGTATGCGCGCGCGGCGTTCTCCACGTCCTTTTGGCGATGCGCAAACGCCGGCGGATCGAGAATAATGAGGTCGAATTTTTGCGTCGTGCTGCGCAGGAAGTGAAAGAGATCGGCGGTCACGAAATCTTCCGGCACGATCGGCAAGCCGTTCAACGAAAAATTTTGTTTGGCGATCTGCATCGCTGCGCTCGAAGAGTCAACCGAGACCACGCGTTGCGCGCCCGCAGCCCCAGCATAAACCGAGAACGCGCCGGTATAACAAAAGCCGTTCAAAACATTCCGGCCTCGACAGAAATATGCAATCCAGCGGCGATTCTCCCGTTGATCCAGAAAGAACCCCGTCTTCTGTCCTTCTTTTACGTTCACGTTGAAACGTAAATCATTCTCGTGAACTTGAATATGCTCGGGCGGCTCTGCGCCGTCGAGAACGCGCACAACCGGCTTCAAACCTTCCTCTTGCAACGCCCCGCCAATACTACGCTCGAAGATGCCGCGCGGCTGCAAAACGTTTTGCAGACTCGTGATGAGGTCTTGGCTGCGGCGCGACATTCCCAACGCGCTGATTTGAACGACAAGGAAGTCGCTATACTTGTCGACGATCAAGCCCGGCAAGCCGTCGCCTTCGGCATTGACCACGCGAAAAGAATCTGTGGATTGCGCCACAAGGCGTTGTCGAAGTTGGTAAGCTGCGCGAATCTTGTTCTCAAAAAATGCTTGATCAATCGGCTCATCTTGCCACGTCAGCATGCGGCAAACGATCTGCGAATTGGGATTGTAAAAGCCGCGCCCGAGAAATTTGTTGTCGGCGGCGAGCACGTCGATGACTTCTCCCGGCGCGGAGCTTCCATCAATACGCGCAACCGCGCCGGAAAAAATCCAGGGATGAAAGCGCAGCACGGAGCGCGCGCGCGCGGGCTTGAGGTAGAGACGAGGTTGGGGGGATGGAGAAGAGTTCATATCATGAATGAATGGTTTTGCCCTAAATCATTTTGCCTTTGGCTTCATGCTTCAATCTTAATCTTGCTCCATTCCGCCGGCGCCTCGGGAAATTTCATCTTCAAACCTTCCAACGCTTCGATCAACGTCGTCGCGACCACAAGATTGCGATACCATTTGCGATTCGCCGGCACGATGTACCACGGCGCCCATTCCGTGCTGGTTCTGGTGAGCGCGTCCTCATAAGCCTCCATATATTCCGGCCACACCTTGCGCTCTTCCAAATCTCCCGGGTTGAACTTCCAAAGCTTTTGCGAATCATCCAGGCGTTCTTGCAAGCGCTGCGCCTGCTCTTCTTTGTCGATATGAAGAAAAAATTTGAGAATCGTCGTGCCTTCCTCTGCGAGCATGTGCTCGAAGTTGTTGATGTGCTCGTAGCGCCTGTTCCACGCCTCTTTGGGCACGAGATCATGCACGCGCACCACCAACACGTCTTCATAATGGCTGCGATTGAAGACCACAATTTCTCCCTTGCCCGGCACACGATAATGCACACGCCAAAGATAGTCGTGGTCTAGTTCGTCCACCGTGGGCTTTTTGAATGAAACGATATGAACGCCTTGGGGATTCACGCCCTCGAACACGTTGCGAATCGTTCCATCTTTGCCGCCGGTGTCCATCGCCTGCAGCACGATGAGCACTTTATGTTTGTGCTCGGCATAGAGCGCTTCTTGCAGCTCGTCGATCTTTTGATTGAGCGTCACGAGCAGTTCCTTCGCTTCCTCTTTGCTCTCTTTGAACTCGCTCTTATCGTTGGGATCCCATTCCTTCAAATCCACTTTAGTGCCCGGTTTGACGCGATAACGTTTCATGATTCTCCTCAGGTTTTATTTTATGATGAGCAATTTGCTCAAAGCCGGCTTGAATGTCAAGGGGGGGAATGAAGAGCGTTTTCTCTTTGGACTGATTTTTGACCTTGCCATCTCAGCCCGCTCGGCATGGAATCGCAACGAGCGCCGTAAACCTCGAAAGCGCGAAGCTTGAATCCGTTGCTCAGGAAACGGCCAAGTCGCGCGCGTGAGAACGGTTGTTTCTTGATGGAGCAATTGCACCATTTGCCGCGCGCTCGTTCTCGTTGCACCGTTAGATCGGGCAAACACCTCGCATCATTTTTCACCCACCGGAAGTACCGAAACTCGCAGGCAAGCGTCGCTTCGGTTGCTTTCGACGGTCCGGCACGATGCCGGAGCAAAGTCGCGGTTATCTTCGACATGAAGTCGTCACTACGTCCGCTCACGCATTTTTTTGAAAGTGATTTGCGCCATGTCGAAGCCGAACGCCATTCTATTTCGCTATGTGCTAGTACTCGTTTGGAGCCTCCTTGCGTTGTGCTCTTTGGGTTATTCCCAAACCGCGTTCTCCTCTCAACTCGGACAAGACCGCCTCTCCTACTATCATTTTAATGAAAGCCTCTCCCTGCCCGTTGCTTCGCAATGGTTGAGTGTAAAAGTATCGTCACCCGCGGCAAATCCCCAAAGTTCCTCCATCAACTCTGCGCAAGCTTCTGCTCTGCAAGAGGCCCTTGCCGTTTTTGGCGCACGCGTGACGAGCGTGTCTTTGCGCGGGTTTCATTTGGTGAGATTGCCCGGCTCGGCCAACGTACAAGCGCTCGCGGTTGAGTTGTCGAAGCATCGCGAAGTTGCGTTCGTCGCGCCCGTTTTGCTCGCTGGGCACGTGCGGCAGCTGGTTACGGATGAATTCATCGTGCGCCTCGGCCCCCCTTTCTTGCAAGAAAACGGCCTTGCGCAGTTGGCCGGTGCACGAGACGCTGAGATCGTGCGCAAGCTCGATGAACATACTTTTTTGCTGCAAGCGCACTCGGGCAAAGACGGCTTGCAAGCCGCGAATGAGTTTCATCACCTCCGCGGCATCGCGTTCGCGCAGCCGAACTTTGTTTATCCCGCCGAAGATCTGCGCAGCTCCATTCCGAGCGATCCATATTTCCATGAGCAGTGGGCATTACAGAATCTCGGACAAAGTGCGGCCGTGGGCGACGTTGATTCCGATGGAAACTGGGATTACGTGAAGGGCGTTGCCGGTGCAGACGTTGATGCCGTGCGCGCTTGGGAAATCACGCGCGGCTACGCCGAAATAAAAATCGCCGTGCTCGATTCCGGCATCGACCTCGACCACCCGGATTTGCAAGCGAACATACTCACGGGTTACGATGCCGTTGCGCGTGACTCGATTGCGAACGACGATAATTTTCACAGCATGGGTGGACACGGCACGGCCGTCGCCGGTATCATCGCCGCGGTTGCAGATAACGGCCTCGGCATCAGCGGCCTTGCGCCGAATTGCAAACTCATGCCCATCCGCGTGTTTGATGAAAATTCGACGGACGATGTAACGCTCGCCTCGGGCATTCGCGCAGCGGCAGATTTGGGCGCGGACGTGCTCAACAATTCGTGGTGCGGCGGCTCGCCTTCGGCGGTGATCACCGATGCGATCCAATACGCGCACACGAAAGGCCGCAAGGGCCGCGGTTGTGCCATCGTTTTCTCTGCCGGGAATGCCGGCACGGGCCAAGTCCCCTATCCCGCCGCGCTCGCGCAAGTCATTGCCGCCGGCGCTGCAAATATGTTCGATGAAAAAAAGAGCGCCGGCAGCCGCGACGGCCAATTGAAATGGGGCTCGAATTACGGCGCGGCGCTCGACGTTGTTGCGCCCACGTTGGTTTATACGACGGATCTCGCGGGCAGCGAAGGCTATAGCAAAAACGATTATTACGCCATTTTCGACGGCACTTCCGCAGCGGCTCCGCACGTCGCGGCATTGGCGGGATTGCTGCTCTCGCTCAATCCCGGTATGACCGCGGGCGAAGTGCAAAATCTCATCGAAGCCTCTTGCGATAAGATCGGGCGTTACGCTTACAGCGTTGCGCGGAGCAATGGTTGGTGGAACACGCGCTTTGGATATGGCCGTATCAATGCTTATCGCGCACTCAAGCTCGCGCTCGGTGAAGACGTTGTGCCGCCGCAAATCTCGCACGCACCAATGGCGAATGTCGCAGCGCACGCCGATGTCATAATCTCCGCGCAGATTACGGACGCGAGCGGCGTGGCCGTAAACCGCAGCCCCGGCCATGGAGAACCGGCTTTGGTGTATCGCGTAAATCACGGCACGTGGCAATTTCTTTTTGATGAAGACGGCTTAGAGAACCATCGCTTCGATTTTCTGCTGCCGAAGCCCATGCGAGACACGCAGATCGAATACTATCTCGTTGCGCATGACGCCTCTGCGAACAAGAACCGCGTCACGTTTCCGTTGCACAGCCCAAACGAGCGAGACCGCGAGACCGTTTCTCCGGCGCAGTGCTTTGCGTTTTTTTGCGGCGAATTGAAGCGTGCGAGCCGTCACAGCACCGCAACGCCGCAAATCATCTCCGCAGAAAATCCGCGCGTGATCTCGGCTTTGGAAGTTCCGGCGTCATTCCACATTGCCGACGTTGACGTGCAAGTCGATCTGCGCCACAGTTACGTTTCCGATCTCATTCTCGCGCTGGAATCGCCGCGCGGTACGCGCGTCACGCTTTCGAGCCGCAACGGCGAGGGCGGGAATGATTATCAACAAACCACGTTTGATGATGAAGCAGCGACAACGATCACGGAGGGGAAGCCGCCTTATCTCGGCGCATTCCAACCGGACGATGCTTTAGCTCAATTCGATGGTGAAGAAGCTGCCGGCGTGTGGAAGTTGATCGTGCTAGATCGCGTGGATTGGGACGAGGGCTCGCTGGAAGGCTGGGGGTTGACCTTCTCACATGTTGATGAAAAAAGCTCGCCCACGCGCATGGGCGAAACGCTCGATGCTACACCAACGCAGTTCGAGTTGTATGACAGTTATCCGAATCCCTTCAAGCTAGCGAGTGCCGAAGGTAGAACGCCTGGCATGCGCATCGCTTTCGCTCTGCCAAATCAAGCAGACGGCGAAGCCTCTTTACGTATATACAACACACTCGGCCAACTGGTGCGCACGCTGGTGCAGCGCGAGTTGGTTGCCGGTAAACATGAAGCATGGTGGGATGGCAGAGATGAAGCGGGCCAAAGCGTTGCCGCGGGGATTTATCTGTACGCGCTTCAAGCGGGACCATTTGTAGGAAAGAAGAAGCTGATGGTGACGAGGTAATTGCCAGCCTCCCCATACACTTTTGCGCCTTCCCCCTCGGCCTATTTTTCTTCCATCATTCTTACCCGTACCTCAGCTCTCTCTGTGTGATCGAATACGCAATTCCATGGCATGGTTGTATATATCTAACGATAAATTACTCTCACGAATTACATTCGGGATTTGGACTGCTCTATGTCTCAGAATCGCCCTAACGTGCAAGAGATGGCCGTCCATCTCAGTCAACAACTCAGCCATGCATTCGGCGCAGCTTATTGCCGGATCACACTTTTTTCCGGCAGGCTCGAGCCTGCCGATGAAATCATTTCGCACACCAACGGCAAAGCGCGGGAAGTCGTTGCCATCGTGCTCTCCCGGTTCGAGGGAGCACGCCATGCGCAAAATTTGAACGGCGGACCGGCCGGCGCACGTGAGCACAACCTTGCAGAGCCGTTTACGCCGGATGTGGAAGCTTTGAGCCGGCTTACTTCCGCATGCCGCAAAGCCAAACCCGCTCTGCGTTTTTGCTGGCAAGCCGATGGCGCACTTGGAAATTCTGGTATAGAGTCTGGTTGCTTGGACGTCATGTTCAACACGCCGCGGCAGTTTTCCGTGGTAGAGATGACTTCGTTGTTGATGATGGCGGAGGCCGCGCGCATGATGCTGATCTTCACGCGCATGGCTGCGGCGCACGCTTCGGACGCGGAGCAGGTCGCGAGAAAATTGCAAGGCGATCTTTTCACCATGCCGTTTCTGGAAGCCAAGAAACAATGGATCGATGCCTTCGAGCACGAATATCTGCGGCAGCAAATGGCGAAATACTTCGGTAATATTTCCAAGGCGGCGCGCGCGGCGCGCATCAGCAGGTATACTTTATATGCCTTATTGAACAAGTTTCAATTCTCGGCGCAATCTTTCAAGCGCACGAAGCCCGTGAAATCCTCCCTGAGTCGAGGCGGGGTGCAAAATGGGCGCAAAAAAACCGTTGCTGAAAAAGACGCCATACAAAACGTATTTGAGCAACTCTCCTAAAACGACCATCTCCGTTTGAAGGAAGCAGCGAGGTTCAGGAGTAATTGCAATCGGAGCATTTTAGATGGAAGGTTCTCAAGTGGTAGGGCAAAATCTGGCGCAAATACCTCTCGAAGTCGCAGCGTTGGATGGCGCTCCCCTGACCTTTGACCGTGACCTGGTTTATCGCCGTTATCATAAAATGTTTCGGCAGAACGGCCATACGGTGAGCGTCGAAACGCCCGCGCGAACCATCAATGCCTTCGGCACCACGAGCCCTCGGCCCTCCATTGTGCAGCGCGTTTGGGGCGAATGGTTTCTAACGCCGTTTTTTCTATTCAGTTCGCTCGTCGTGATTCTATTGGTACCGGAGAAGCTGGTTAAAAAAATCACCGCGCCTTTTTCCGGAATCAATTGGTGGGAAGGCATCGGCAAAAGAGTTTTCGATTTTGTGATGGCGTTGCTGGGGTTTATGATGACTTCGATTCTGTTTCTCGTCGTGCCCTTCTTCATCAAGCTGGATTCCGCCGGGCCCGTGTTTTACGGGCAGCAGCGCGTCGGCTTGAATCACCGCCGGCGTGAGCGGCGCAACGTCGCCGTGAAGGTGCAGCATGATCGCCGCCGGGGCGAGCGCCGCAAGCAGGAGGTTTATGGGCGGCCGTTTGTGGTTTATAAATTCCGCACGATGCGCAGCGACGCGGAAAAACATTCCGGCGCAGTGTGGGCGCAAAAGAACGACCCGCGCATCACACGCTCCGGCAATATTTTGCGTTTTACGCACGTGGACGAAATTCCGCAATTTTTGAACGTCTTGTTGGGTGAAATGAGCATGGTCGGTCCGCGGCCCGAACGGCCGCAGATCATTCCCAAGCTCGTGGAGCAAATCCCCGACTATGCGCGGCGCTTGGAAGTGAAACCGGGTATGACCGGCATCGCGCAAATTTATTGCGGCTATGATGCGACGATCGATGACGTGCGCGAGAAGCTGCGCTACGATCTCACGTACGTCAAAAATCATTCGCCCAAATATGACGTCATGATTCTCTTTAAAACCCTTTGGATGATTATTCGCGGCCGGGAAAAGGCTGATTGAGGACAAAAACAACATGGCTCCGCGCCCGCGGCAAGAGGCTGAGGATTGGGACAATCGAGCATGGAGGTTCCTAGTATGGTGCGAAGCATGCGCCTCGCGAGCAGGTCACGGCAGAGCCGGCTCTCGCAGCAAGCGCTCAAGATTTTTCTGACGACTGTCATCAGCAGCTTTCCGTTTCTCGCGCACGCGCAGATATCCGCGCCCAAAGCGACGGAATTGGAAAATGCGGCGAAAACGCAAATTCTCTCGCGCCCTTCGGGCGCCATTGTTTCGCTGCAAGGCGAGTACGGCCTCGCCGGACGCGCGCCGTACACGGTCGTGCATTATCTCAAAGGCCGTTACAAAATCAAAGCGGCGAAATACGGCTATGAGAATTGGTCCAAAGAATTTTTCTTTGCCGGAAAAGGCAATGAAAAAATTTCAATCAAGCTTTCTCCCAAAACCCGCGTCAAGGGCTTTTATCGCTCCATGCTCTTTCCCGGCTGGGGGCAGGCTTATGCCGATCAACGCGTGAAGGGCGCTCTCATCGCAACCGCGCAGAGTGTTTCGCTCGGCGCGCTCATTTATCAGAACGCGCAATACAACGAAGCCTTGGACGATTTCAACGCCGCGGCGGCCGCGTTTCAACAGGGGCAAGGCGACGCCGTGCAGCGACCGATTTTGCTCGGCCAACTCAATGCGGCGCAATCCGAGCTAGACGGCCGTTATGAAGCGCGGCGGCGTTGGGCGTTGTTTGCCGCCAGCATATACGTCTACAATCTCCTCGACATTCTTTTATTCTTCCCCTCATATCATCACGACAATGTGGAAGTCAATCTGACCGTGACGCCGCCCGTGGATCCGGCCTCTGAAACTTTCAAAGTCGGTGTGCAAGCGCAATTTTGATTGTCGATTTGAATGATAAACTAGGTTAGCCATACGGAGTGTTGATCACATGAACGTGCAAAATAATTCGCGCCGCCTCCTCGCCACCTTGCTGTTGCTGTGCGTCTCGTTGTTGAGTTGTAGCAAGAAACCGACGGCCCCCAATACCAATCCCAAGGATTTTCCCGGGCAGCCGTTCGGCTTGATTCTCACCATCGGCGACCGGCAAATCGAGCTGACATGGGCGATTGATAATCCGGTCAAAGTGAAGAGCTATCGCATTTATCGCCGCGATACCACCTCCACGATTTACCTTTTGATCGATTCCACAACAGCGCAGAAGTATACCGACCGGCTCGTGCGCAACGGCCAAACCTACTTGTATCAAGTCAGCGCCGTTTCGAAGGCCGGGGCGGAAGGCTTGCGCTCGAGCGCCGCCGCGGCCACGCCGAATTTATTCGCGTTGCGTATCAACAACGGATTGGCATATACGGACAGCGTTGTGGTCAATCTTTTCATCAAAGCCCCGGCCTCGACAGAGTTGATGCTCGTCGGCAACGACTCGCTTTTCGCGGGCAGCTCATGGCAGCCGTTCGAGAGCACGATACCCTGGACGTTGACTTCCGGCGACGGCCTAAAGGTCGTTTACGTGAAGTTTCGCGACCGCGACGGCAACGAAACCAAAGGCTCAGTCAGCGCGCAGGTCATTCTCGACACCATCGCACTCATCGAAAGATTCACCGAGAGCACGAACGGCAGCCCTACGCAAAGCGACTCCGTCATTCATTTCGTTCTCAAAGCGAACGAGCCGGCCGGCGCGGCGACGGTGAGCATTGACGACGGACCACAGAATATCGCTTTGTTCGACAACGGCACCAACGGCGACAAATTTCGCGATGACGGCATTTATGAGCTGGATTACAAAATTCCCGACGACGTGGAAGTAACGCAAGCGCGCGTGCGCGGCAATTTCACCGACCGCGTGGGCAACCGCGCCGTGAGCGCAACTGCAGCGACGAAGGTCACCATTCTCAAAGCGCCGGAGGGCGTGACGTTGTTTCCGCCGACGGCGGTCGGATCGCAATTGAGCGTTTTGCGTTTCAATTGGACGGCTTCCGAAGAAACGGACTTTGCGAACTACAGCATCTATCGCAGCACCACGCCGAATTTCCCCGCCACTCAGGCGTTGTTGTTGGATCGCGTCACCGTGCGAACGACCACGACTTATAACGACGACAACGTGACGGCCGGCGTCGATTACTATTATCAAGTGCGTGTGTTCGACAGCAGCGGCTTGATGAGCAAGCCGAGCAACGAAGTGAGCGGCCGCGTCAGCGCGAACCAACCGCCCAGCGCCGTGATTCTCAGTGTGCCGCAGCTTTTGGGCGACGGCACGAGCCAGGTGCAATTGGGTTGGTCGCGCAGCATCGACGACGATTTTGCCGGCTACCGTATTTTACGTTCGACCAAACAGCCGATTGATCCGCAAGCGCCGCCGATCGCATTCATCAGCGATCCGAATGAAAATTTGTACCTCGACAATACGGTGAGCGCGAACACGACGTACTACTATCAAATTTTTGTTTTCGATCAAGGCGGCAAAAGCTCGGGGAGCAACGTTGCGAGCGTTACGACCGCGAGGAACCAGCCGCCGCAGCCGGTGACTCTGGCTGCGCCTGCGGTGCTCGATACTTCCTCGTTGCGTTTGTCATGGTCGCAAAATACGGACGGCGATTTCGCTTCCTATCGCATCTATCGCTCGCGCACCCCGGGCATCATCGAAAATCAACCGCCGATCCATATCATCAACGCGCCCGCGACCACGACTTACATCGACGTGGGTTTGGACCGCAAGACGGTTTATTACTACCGCGTGTTTGTTTATGATCGCGGCGGATTATCTGCCGGCAGCAATGAAGTGTTCGCCACGACGCGGTGACTCGGCTTTCAGCCGTTAGCTTTCAGCCGTCAGCTTTCAGCCGTCAGCGAATAAGGAACGCCGATTAAATAACTTTCCCATTTGCGTAGATTGTCATTCCCGCAGTCTTTAAGCGGGAATCCATTTTCGCCGCCTGGATGCCCGATTAAAGCGCTCGGCATGACAGCTCAAATGAGCAGTCTATTTAATCGGTATTCCTAAGCTGAGAGCTAATGGCTGAAAGCTGATAGCTAATAGCTGATAGCTAAATGTTTGGAGTAAAAACCTCATGATCAAAGTGAAAATCTCTCTTCTCACGTTATTTGCGCTGCTCTTTTCGGCAATGCCCCGGTTGGCGCATGCGCAAGAGTATCGGCTCGACAAAGGCGACCTCATCACCGTAAACTTCTGGCAGCAGCCGGATTTGAGAACGCAAACGCGCATCGACAACGAAGGCAAGATCGACGTGCCGGTGATCGGGCGCATTACAGCCGCGGGCATGACGGTCGATCAATTGCGGCGCGCCATCGTCGATAAGATGTCGGTCTACAACAGCAAGATCACGCAAGTTGCGATCGAGATCAACGAATACGGCAGCCGCAAGTATTTCATCACCGGCGCCGTGGGCGCGCCGGGAAAATATACCTTCAACAAAGTGCCGACGATTTGGGAAGCCATTCTCGAAGCCGGCGGGCCCTTGCCTTCGGCGCGCTTGGAAGCGGTCAAGATCATTCGCGGCGGCAATGAGAAAGGCCAAATTCTCGAAGTCGATTTGACCGCGGCCTTCACGGGCGGAGACCTGAGCAATTTGCCCAAGCTGCAGCCCGGCGATAACATCGACGTGCCCGGTATCGCTCCCGGGCAAGCGGGCGCGGGCGCATTGCAAGCCAACTTGATCGGCCAGAAAAACTCTATTTATGTTTTCGGATACGTCGTCACGCCCGGCATTTATCCTCTGGAAAAAAATATGGACGTTTTGCAAGCGATCATCCTTGCGGGCGGGCCGTTGTTGCAACAAGGCGGCGGCGGCGGCGGCCGCCGCCCGGTGCGCGAGCCTGATCTCAAAAACGTGAAGATCATCACGCGCGGCCCGGAAGCGCCCGTGGTTTATTCCGTGAACATTGAAAACTACACCAAGCAGGCCAATCCTATTCCGTTGGCGCTGCGTCCCGGCGATACGATTTTCATTCCGGGCCGCGACGATTATCGGCGGTTCATCTTGGGCACGACTTTTACCGAAGCCCTGAAAGGCTCGATTGCAATCATCACTTCTTATTTGTTGCTCAACAAGCTTTTCGGCCAAGGCAATAACAACAACAACAATCCCTAAGAAGGCGGTTCTCCCATGGCACAAGGCGGAAAGATAGACCTGCGCAGCATTTTACAGCTCGCGCGCAGGAGAAAATGGATTTTGATCATTCCTCCCATCGTGGCGTTGCTCGGCGCGTCTTATCGCGTTTCGACGATGGAGCCGACGTATCGCTCGCGCACCACTATTCTTATCGATCAAGGGCGCGACATGCTCAAGGAAATGTCCAAGGTCTTGCCCAATGCCGATGGCGGCAAAACTGCGCGCATGCGCGACATGGTGGAAGACATTCAAAAGCAATTGATGTCCGCGGAAATTCTGGGGAAAGTGGTCGATCGCGTTCAGCTCCAAGCAAGCCAGGGCATGCGCGAGCAGGTGGCGTTGACTTTGAAAGAGCATCCCGGCGCCAATGAAGCGGATCTCATCCGCAATTTGCACGTGGAGTGGCTCGTTTTGCGCTTGACGGAAAACATCATCTTTCCGAAGCGCGGCAATTATGTTGAAATCGCCTTTGAGCACAAAGACCCGGAACTGGCATACAATATTGTCAAGACCCTTGCCGAGGTTTTTATCGAACACGCTTTGAAGACGGAAAGCCTGGAAATGCAGGGCACGCGCAAGTTCAGCGAAACAAAAGAGCGCGAGTTCCGGCAGCAATATGAAGAAGCGCGCGCGCGGTTGGAGAGCTTCAAAAAACAGATGGCGCGTGAAGAGAACCGCAGCTCGGCGGTGAATGCGACAAATTTGTCCGCGGCGGATGCGCGTTTGCAATCACTGGATGTAGATATTACTAGACAACAGCAGCTTGTGTTGGAGTTGGCGGGCAAGTTGGGAGGCGCGGCTTCGGCCTCGAGCGTTGGGGATTTCGGCAAGGGCGCGGCTTTATATAATCAGATGCTGGACAAAGCGGCGCGTTTGTCCGCCGTGGCCATGCAGCAAGATTGGAAAAGTCCGGACGTCATTCGCATCAAGCAAGACATCGCGGATTTGCGCGAGCGTTATCGCACCGAAGTGCTCAGAGCCGCTAAGGAGAGAGCCGACGCACGACAGGCGGATAATGTCGCGCAACATCAAATCGCCAAACTCGATCTCGATCTGCTCAATCGCGAGCGCAATACGCTGAAAGGCTATCGTTCGGATTATGAGCGCCGTTTCACGGATCGGCCTGCGCAAGAGTCGCAACTGCAAAAGCTGCAAGACCAGGTCAATGATCTCGCGGCAATCGTCGGCACCTTCGAAGACCAAACGCGCGGCACCATTCTGAAAGAAGACTTTCGGCGCGCGGATGCGCAAGTGCGCTATCGCATCATCGATCCGGCCAATCGTCCGGTCACGCCGATCACCGACGATCAAAATAAAATTTTGGTGATCGCCATATTCGGCGGCTTGGGTTGCGGCATCGGCGCGGTTTATTTGCTGGAGTTTTTCGATCATTCGTTCAAATCCGTGGACGACATCGAGGGCTTTCTCGGCTTGAACGTGTTGGGCACGATTCCAAAGATTCAGCCCGCTGAAGCGGGAAGGCATAAGCGACTTTGATTTTTAGGATTGATGAATTTGGAAAGGCATGAAACGTGACGAACCGGAGGCAAATCATCGATGCGGTGGAAGTCACGGACAGCGGCATTCACGTTGTCCGCTTGAAGCACATCTTTGATGCTTCGAGCGTGAGTGAATTTGAAAAGGTCTTGGCGTATTTGCTCACGCGCAAGCATTTTCGCATCGTCGTCGATCTTGCGCAAGTCGATTTCATCGCTTCCGCGGGATGGGGCGCGTTCACCGCGGAGTTTCGCAACGTGCGCAATGCCGGCGGAGACATACGCTTGGCGGGCATGAATCCCGACGTACAAGACGTTTTCTTTTTGCTCGAATTGGACAGCTTCATCAACGCGTATGACAACGTCGATGCCGCCATCGCCTCCTTCGAAGCGGAAGCGCAACCTGCAGCCCCGAAAGAAGAGACCGCTGCCAAAGCCGCCGATCGTGACGCCGCCGAAGCCGAACCGCTTGCGCAAGAACGCGACGACGATTCCTACGAAAGTGTCGAAGCCGAGCCGATTGCTTTTGCCGTTGCGGAAGTTTACGATCCGGCTTATCGTTCGCCGCTGGCGCTTGGGCCCGGCAACATGAAACCTCGGCCTCCGGCATACGAGCCGCTGGTTTCGGCAAATGATGCTGAGGAAGAAAGCTGGGAAATGCCGGAGGAGGTTGAAACGGAAGGTGCAGAGCTTGCAGCCTTCACGCCGGAAGAGGAAATTTCCAATACCGCGCCGGAAATGAGTTGGAGGTCCTCCGAAGAATTTGATTCCACCGCGGTGCCGCTAGCGCAAGAGGGCAACCAGTCCGTGGAAAAAACCGCATGGACGAATGAGGAAGAGCAAACGCATGAATCCTCCTCACGTGCGGCGCACAATAACCGCCATTTTGAACACGGAAATTCGGAAGAGTGGCCGGAAGCACAGACGGAAGAAAACGTGACTCTGGATGACTTCGAACTGCAAGACATACACGATCCCTGGATTCTCGAAGAGATCGACACGCTTCCGGAAGAAGGCGAAATAGACGAGACGGATTGGAGCGGCAGCCCGGCCCTCGAGAATGAACGGGCCATTACGCCTTTTCATAATAGAAGGGCCGTATCTTCCACGCGCGTTATTTCGCGAGAGCCCGCCGTGCCGCGCCCGCTCTCGGAAGCGCCGCTGCGTGAGCGCGAATCAAGCCCGGCAAAACCACGCAAAGAAACGGCGGCTTCTGCGAAGCTTGCAACCGCGTCCTCGGAGCGAACGGAAACGCAGCTTCTTCCCGTGGGCGAGCCGCACGCGTCCCTTGTGCCGCGTTCCTCTGCGGCGCAAGTGCAAAGTTCGAAACCCTCTTTGGCAGACAAAGTGAAAGCCGCCGGCAAGTTGCCGGCAGCGCCAAAAACGCCGAGTGCAGCAGGGGCAAAAGTAAATTCGGAGGGCGAGCACGTCGATATGGTGCGCCGGATTGTGAGCGAGCACCCGCACTATGGGCCGGCGATGATTCAGAAATTTTTTGAAACGCGCACGGACCCGCCGATGCAAGTTAGCCGCTCGACGGTTTATCGTTGGCTGCGGCTGGCGGGCTTGAATACACGCGAACAGCGTTTGGAATTCGCCGGCAAAGCGAGTTTGTAAGCACCTAAACATTCAAAAACCTCAACCTCCGCGTGAGTAGCTTTTATGGCAGATTTTCTTTTTAATGACGTGATTCGATCGCAGAAAAGCGAGTTTCTGCTCAAGACCACCACGAGCGATTATCAAAAACTGTTCATCTCCTCGTTCTTTCGCAACGGCGTGTTGCTGGAGACGCGCACGCGCGATCTCGATCCGGAGTGGACCGGCGAGATGCTCCGTTTGCGCACGCGCCGTTTTCACGAGGAAAAGAAGCGCGAGATCGAGATGCTGCTGCGCCTTTCGGAACGCATGCGCGATTCGGATCAGGCCGAGCTGAAGAATTTGCTCGGTCAGGCTTTCATGCGCCGCGGCATGTTTGAAGAAGCCGTGATCGAATTTGAAGAAGCCGTCGTGCTCAACCCCAAAATCTCGGTGATCTACAACAATCTCGGCCGCGCCTATACCTCGGTGCAGCGTTTCGAGGAAGCCATTGCCACTTTGGAGCAGGCGATCGAGATGTCGCCGGGCTTTGCGGATTTCCACAACAACCTCGGCCTCGCGTATCTGAAAAAAGAATATTGCAAGAAAGCGGTCGAACAATTTCTGCGCGCCGTGGACAGCAATCCGTATTACGGCGAAGCCTTCTTTCACCTCGCTATGGCCTACGTGCTCAACGCGTTCACGAAAGAGGACTTCGCGCTCTCGGTGAACTGCAGCCAAAAGGTGAAAGACAATCTCGATAAGGCGGTGAAGATCAATCCCGCTTATAATAACGAACACGTCGCGAAAGCGGAAGAGCTGCTCAAGCAGAAAAAGTACGAGCCGGCGTACAAGGCGCTCGAAGAAGGCTTGACGAAAGTGGCCAAGCCCGCGGACATGTCTTTCATTATGGATTTTTACCTGCACGTGGTACACAACGGCACCAAAGTCGGCAGCAAAGACATTTGGAGGCACATCCGCCAATTGCAAGAATACATCGAGAAATATCCGAACTACGCGGATTTATACAATCATCTCGGTGTGGCGTATGTGATCATGAGCAAGCACGTGAACAATCAAGCCATTGCGCAGTTCGACAAAGCGTTGAAAGTCAATCCCACGTTCGAGCGTGCCAAGCGCAACAAGCGGCTGGCAGAGTACGATCACAAAGGCATGCAGCTTTTGTTTGATGCGATATTGAAATAAGGCGCCATCTCGGAAGGACACCAGAGGGCTTATGCAAAGATCACCTAGCCATTCGATTTTTTCATTTTTCCGCGACGAATCCCCGGAAGCCAACGAGTTTCGCCGGCTTTATTCCAAGCTCAAAAACCTCTACGGCGCGGAGGAGATGAAAAATTTCCTCATCACCAGCGCCAAGATGAACGAGGGCAAGAGCACAACGGCCGCGCTGTTGGCATGCACCATCGCGCGTTATCGCAACACCAAAACCATTTTGGTGGATTGCGATCTGCGCCGCCCGCGCGTACACCAGTTCTTCGGCATTCCGAAAGAGGAAGGCGTGGCGGACGTATTGATGGGCACGCGCAAGCTCGATACCTGCTTCAAGCCCACGCCGATCGAGAATTTGCGCTTGCTCACCTCCGGCGGCATCATCAGCAACCCAACGGAGCTGATGAACTCGCCGCGATTGCGGGATTTGTTTTCTGAAATAAAATTCTATTTTGACACCGTGATCGTGGATTCGCCGCCCATCATTCCGGTGACGGATGCGTTGATTCTCAGCTCGGAGATGGACGGCGCGTTGATGGTGGTGAAAGCCGGCGAGACACACAAAGAAGTGGTGCGCCGCGCGGTCGATCTCATGCGCAACGCGGGCTTGAATATTCTCGGCGTGATCGTCAACAATCAAAAAGGCGTTTTGCCGTATTATTACGATCACAAGTATTACGGCTACAAGTATTATAACAACGAAGAGAAAGTAAGATAGGAGCGTGGCAATGGCGTTGTATTTGGTGACGGGCGGGGGCGGCTTCATCGGCTCCAATCTCGTCAAAGCATTGGTCGAACGCGGCGAGCGTGTGCGCGTGTTGGATAATTTTGCAACGGGCAAACGCGCGAACTTGGCCGAGTTCGGCAACGGCATTGAAGTCCTCGACGGCGATATTCGCGACCAAGCGGCATGCACACGCGCGGTGGAGTCGGTCGATTACGTTTTGCACCAAGCCGCGCTCGGCTCCGTGCCGCGCTCCGTGCAAGACCCGATGACCTCGCACGAAGTGAACGCCACCGGCACGCTCAACTTGTTGCTGGCCGCGCGCACGGCCAAAGTGCGGCGGTTCGTTTTTGCTTCCTCTTCTTCCGTGTATGGCAACACGCCGACGCTCCCCAAAGAAGAGAGCATGCCCTCTTCTCCGATCTCTCCCTATGCGGTCTCGAAGCTTGCCGCGGAACGTTATACCCTCTCATTCAATTTCATCTACGGCATGGAGACCGTTGCCTTGCGCTACTTCAACGTCTTCGGCCCCAAACAAGACCCGGACTCGCAATATGCGGCAGTGATACCGCGTTTCATCATGGCGTTGGCCAACAACAAGGCCCCGGTGATTTACGGCGACGGTGAGCAATCGCGCGACTTCACGTTTGTTGAAAACGTCGTGCAAGCCAACTTGCTCGCATGTGTCGCGCCAGAAGCGCCGGGCAACGTCATGAACATTGCGTGCGGCGAGCGTTACAGCCTGAACTTGCTGGCGAAGTGTTTGTATGAAATCATGGACAAACACGTTCCCGCAGTTTATGAACCGGAGCGCTCGGGCGATGTGAAGCATTCTATGGCCGCTATTGAGCGCGCCGGCCATCTGCTGTCTTTTTCCCCCCGAGTTAAATTCCAAGAAGGCTTGCAAAGAACCGTGGCGTGGTATCTCACCGAAAAAGTTTAGGCAGAACGATTTCGAGCAAAACAATTTTTAAAAGAGTTTTGCCTGAAATCGTTTTGCTTTTCGCCTCGCTTCGACCTGCTTAATCTGCCGGTGATAAATTTTTAGCAAGAGCTTAACGCAACTCAAATACTCTGGCGGTAAGATCACTTGTGATTTGCCGCGCTCTAATGGCCGTCACACGGCCATTTTTATTATGGTCTCCACACTTTCACGGACGAATGTGATGCCGATGCCACGGATGGAAATCAAACGCACCGCGACGTTGCCGAGCAGCGCAACACAAACGGTTGCAAGCAAGGATTTATTTCGCATCCGCATTTATGGGCCTCAAGAACGCCATCACGATCGACGTCGAAGATTGGTTTCAAGTTTCGTTGTTTCGCAACCACGTTCGCCGCGACGAGTGGGACAAAATGCCGAGCACGGTGGTGAAAAACACCTGCCGCATTCTCGATTTGTTCGCCAAGAAAAACGTCAAAGCTACGTTTTTTATTCTCGGCTGGGTGGCGGAGCGTTTTCCGGAGATCGTCGTCGCGATCAAAGATTTCGGCCATGAAATCGCCAGCCACGGCTATGGCCATCAAATCATCTACGAGCTCTCGCGCGAAGAATTTCATCACGACGTACAAAAGTCGCTGCACCTCTTGCAAGGCATCACCGGCGAGCCGGTGCATGGCTATCGCGCGCCGAGCTACTCCATTACACGAAAATCCATGTGGGCGTGGGAAACGCTCGCGCAGCTCGGCATCAAAATCGACTCCAGCGTTTTTCCGGTGAAGCACGATCTCTACGGCATTCCGGATGCGCCGCGTTTTCCTTTCGAGGTTTGCTTGGCGAGTGGAGTGAAGCTCATCGAGTTTCCACTTTCGACCATCGTGATGCTGGGCAAGAACGTGCCCATGGCCGGCGGCGGTTATTTGCGGCTCTATCCCTATTGGTTCATTCGCAACAGCGTGCGCCGCATCAATGCCGAAGGCCGGCCCGCCATCATTTATCTGCACCCTTGGGAAATCGACCCGGAATTGCCGCGCCTCAAGCTCGGCGCATTCAAAACCATGCGTCATTACGGCAACCTTGCGCTCACGACCGAGAGGTTGAGCCGTTTGCTCGACGAGTTTGCTTTTGGAACAGTGCAAGAAGTCTTGGCCACGGCCGCCGTGCAAACGAATTGGCCGCGCACGGAAGAACCTTACGGTACGAACGGAAAATATCATTAAACGATTTCATCATGCGCGTTGAGGCCATCACCTCCGGTTATGAAGCGTGGGACGAATACGTTCTGCGGCATCCCGAGAGCCGCGGCCCGCACCTCAGTGGCTGGAAACACGTTATTGAAAAAACCTTCGGGCATAAGTGCCACTACCTTGCTGCGCGCGAAGGCAATGCGTTGCGCGGCGTGCTCCCGCTCACGCACATGCGCAGCCGCATCTTCGGCTCGTTCCTCATTTCCGTGCCCTATTTGAACTACGGCGGCATTCTCGCGGAAGATGAAACTGCGCGCGCGGCGCTTTATGAGCATGCGCGAGATTTGGGAAAAAAATTGCGGGTGCAGCACTTGGAATTGCGCCATCTCGCGCCGCAAATGCCGGACGTTCCCACCAAGCAGCACAAAGTCGCAATGGTGCTCGACCTGCCCGAGGATACCGAGAAGCTGTGGAATGATTTCAAAGCGAAGCTGCGCAGCCAAATTCGCAAGCCGCAGAAAGAAGGCCTCACGGCGCGTTTTGGCCAGCAAGAGGAGTTGAGCAATTTCTATAACGTGTTCGCCGAGAACATGCGCGATTTGGGCACGCCGGTTTATTCCCGGAAATTTTTTGCGCATATTCTCGCCACGTTTCCGAAGCACGCGCACCTCTGCACGATTTATCACGGGCCGGAAGCGATCGCCTCGGGGTTGGTCTTCGGCTTTCGCGATACGCTGGAAATACCGTGGGCCTCTTCGTTGCGCAAGCACAATGCGCTCGCGCCGAACATGCTGCTCTATTGGTCCGTGCTGGAATTTGCGGTCAGGAACGGCTATCGCAAATTCGATTTCGGCCGCTGCTCACCGAACGAAGGCACGTTCAAATTCAAAGAGCAATGGGGCGCCAAACCCGCCGCGCTATATTGGCAATATTGGCTCTCGAACGGCCACTCCTTGCCGGACATCAGCCCGCACAATCCCAAGTATCAGCGCGCCATTCAACTGTGGCAAAAGATGCCGCTCGGATTGACGCGGCTCCTTGGGCCGCCGATCGTCAAAAACATTCCTTGAACCAAGCTAACCAAGCCGGAAGTAAAACAGTAAAAGGATTGAGCGGATAAAATCGTTGCAATGCTACTACTCGAAATGCCAAAATCTTTTCAGCTAAATCCGCTCGATCAGCTTACAAAAGTTTTTGCTCCTCCGGCATGGAATCCACTTTAAAGAGCTTATGGTTATTCTGTTTTGGGTTTGCGTCGGATTGATCCTTTGGGTCTATGCCGGATACCCGCTTTTACTTTGGTTGTTGCAGCGCTTGCTAGCGCCGCGCGCCGCGCAACGACGCGCGATCGAGCCGAACGTTACGCTCATCGTCAGCGCTTATAACGAAGCGGAAGTGATTCGTGCGAAGATTGCAAACAGCCTCGCGTTGGATTATCCGCGCGACATGCTCGAAGTGCTCGTCATCTCGGATTGTTCTGCGGACGGCACGGACGATATCGTGCGCGAATATGAAGGCCGGGGCGTGCGCTTGTTGCGCATGAACGAGCGCGGCGGCAAAACCCTCGGGTTGAATGCCGGCGTGCCGGCTGCGCAAGGCGAGATCATTATCTTCTCTGATGCGAACGCGATGTATCATCCGCAAGTGGTGCGCAATATCGTGCGCAATTTTGCCGATCCGCAAGTGGGATGCGTCACCGGCGAGTCGCGCTATAATCTCGGCGGCGCGACGGATTCGACGGAGAGTGAAAATTTATATTGGCGGTATGAACTGGCGCTCAAGAAAATGGAAAGCCGGATCGGCTCGCTCGTCGGCGGCGACGGCGCGATCTACGCAATTCGCAAATCTCTTTATCGCCCCTTGCAAGCCGCGGATTTGAGCGACTTCGTGAATCCGATGCAAATTTCGCTGCAAGGTTATCGCAATGTTTATGAGCCGGAAGCGGTCTCGTTCGAAAACGGCGCAGATACTTTCGAGCAAGAGTTTCGGCGCAAGGTGCGCATCGTTGCGCGTGCGTGGCGCGGTCTCTTGCGCGTGCGCGCCGTGTTGAATCCATTCCGCTTTGGATTTTTCACTGTGCAAGTGCTCTCGCACAAACTACTGCGCTGGTTGATTCCGGTGTTCATGCTCGGCGCTTTGCTCGCGAATTTTTTTCTGCTGCACGCGCCGTTTTATCTGTTCACGGGCCTCGTGCAAGCGCTCTTTTATGTTTTGGCCGGTATTGGCTTGCTGCAATCCCGCCGCGAAGAAGTCGCGCGCGTTTTCTATGTGCCGTATTATTTTTGCCTGGTGAATTGCGCCTCGCTGCTCGGCATTCTGAGTTACTATCGCGGGCAATCATTCACCACCTGGCAAACCGTGCGCGAAGCGAGAAGTTGAGAAACATCAGCTGCCAAAACGCTAGCGCTAAAACTTATCCTACAATTTAGATTTGTCATTCTATAAGAACCTTCCCTAGTGCTCGAGGCACAGCTTGTTTTGAGAGGCGTGCCCAGTGCTAGAGAAGATTCTTCCAGAATGACAACGAAGATGAGGGCGTACTTCATCGGCATTGTCATCCTGCAATGAAACAAAAATTCATGAGCCTGCTCAAAGCCGCGTTGTTTCAACTCGGCTTCTTTCACCTGCTGCGCGTGTTCTTTCCGAACAAACGCGTCGCGATTTTGCGCTATCATGCGGTAGCCGCGCCGGAAAAAAATTTTTATACGAGCCTCGGCATCAGCGTTTCTGAAAGCGAGTTCGAGCAGCACGTGCGCTACTTCGCCAAGCGCTATCGCATTCTTTCGTTGGATGAAGTCATCGACGCATTGCTGGCGCGCAAACCTCTTCCGCGCAACACTGTCGTCTTCACGTTTGATGACGGCTATGCCGACAACTTTCTCGCGGCACAGATTCTCAAAAAGCACGGCGGCAGCGGTACGTTTTATTTGACCACGAATTGCATCGACCGCAAAGAGCCGCTGTGGTTGGTGGAAGTGAATTATCTCATTCAACATGCACGCAAAACCGCGTTGCAATTGCAAGTACACGGCACGGCCACGCAAATGTCTTTAACGGATAGCGCGGCAAAACAAGCCGCGGCGCGCACTGTGGTGAAAATCATTAAAAGCAACAACCGCGCTGTGCGCGAGACCGTGCGCCAACAACTGCGCGAGCAATTAGCCGAGCCGAACGCGCGCGCCGTGACTGAGGCCATCATGTTGAATTGGGAACAAGTACGCCAAATGGCCGATGACGGCATGGTTATCGGCGCGCACACACTCAGCCATCTCAATCTGCCCAATGCCGAGCCGGAAGATGCGTTGCATGAAATTTCCGGCAGCCGCAAAGTTTTGGAAGAACGGCTGGGAAAACCCATTCGCCATTTTTCCGTTCCCAACAGCGGCCCATATGCGTACTACAACGACGCGGTCAAAAAGATGGTCGGCAAAAGCGGTTTCGTTTCTTCGGTTGTTTCCGCGCCCGGCTTCGTGGATGAGCGCAGCGACTTTTTGGAACTGCACCGTGTGCGCACTGTGCCGGAACTTTACAAAGTGATTGCAACGATCGAGTTGGGAAAGCTCGGCAGGTGAAACGGTGCCATCGCAATTTTGTGCTCGTCTGAGGATGAATCATCAGGCTATGAGATGAAAACCGACTGAGGTGGATTACTCTCAAATAGGTTTTTAGCCATCTTTAGATGGCTTGCACCTTTTAGCCTGATGCTTCAGCATCAGACTGCAATTGTTGCCGCGTTGTTATTCAACCCGATCAGTTTAGCATATTCATTGCGCAGAATAGCGAATTGTCGGTAGATTCTTGTGTTGTTAATGATTTTGTAAAACTATCGTCCGGCTCAATAAAGGATGTGAGCCATACGAGCCTTGCTGTTGCAAGCGAGGTTCACGGTAGGGAAACCCGATTAGTGAATTGAGGATGACATGAAGATCAGCATTTTTGGGCTGGGCTACGTGGGAACCGTCACGAGCGCCTGCTTTGCGAGAAACGGCCATGAAGTGATCGGTGTGGATGTGAATCCGCTCAAGGTCGCGTTGCTCAATGACGGTAAAAGCCCGATCGTCGAAAACGAAATTGGCGACCTCGTTTTGCAGCAAGTGCAGTTCGGCAGCTTGCGCGCCACGACGGACGTTGAAGGCGCGGTCGCTGAATCCGATTTGAGTTTGATTTGCGTGGGCACGCCGAGCAACGGCAACGGCTCTTTGAGCTTGAGCAGCGTGCTCAATGTGACCAAGTCGATTGCGCTGGCGCTGCGCAACAAGAGCCAATATCACGTCGTGGTGGTGCGCAGCACGGTCGTGCCCGGCACCGTGAATCGCCAGCTCATCCCTTTGCTCGAACGCGAATCCGGCAAAAAGCTCTGCAACGGTTTCGGCATTTGCTTCAACCCGGAATTTTTGCGCGAAGGCAGCTCCGTACGCGATTTCGATTCGCCGCCGTTCACGCTGGTGGGCGTGCGTGACGACGCCACTGCCGATAAGGTCCGGCAGCTTTATACTGAAATCAAAGCGCCGTTTCTGGCTTCGAGCGTTGAAGTCGCGGAGACGGTGAAATATGCCAGCAATATTTTTCACGCCTTGAAGATTGCCTTCGCCAACGAGATGGGCAGTTATTGCAAGTCGCTCGGCATCGACAGCCACGAAGTGATGGAGATTTTCTTTCAAGACGCCAAGCTCAATCTTTCGAAAGCCTATTTGCGCCCCGGCTTTGCCTTCGGCGGCTCGTGCTTGCCGAAAGATTTGCGCGCGCTGCTCTATCATGCCCGTGCATACGATCTTGATTTGCCTTTGCTGGACGCGATTCTGCCCAGCAACGAGCTGCACGTCAAACGGGCGGTCGATATGATCCTCGCGCAAGGCAAGCGCAAAGTCGGCATCATGGGGTTGAGCTTCAAGGCGGGCACGGATGATTTGCGCGAAAGCCCGCTCGTGCGTTTGACCGAAACTTTGCTCGGCAAAGGTTACGACATTCGCATCTACGACCGCGACGTTTCCATGGCGCGTTTGATGGGCGGCAACAAAGAGTACATCGAGAAAGAGATTCCGCACCTCTCGGGTTTGTTGTCACGCTCGTTGGAAGAAGTGATCGACTTTGCCGAAGTGATCGTCATCGGCAACGGCAACAAGGAATTTGGAGAGGTGTTCAACAAGCGCCGCTCCGATCAAGTCATTCTCGATCTCGTACGCATGCTGCCGGACAGCGGCAAATCGCAGCCGAATTATCACGGCGTGTGTTGGTAAAGATATTGGAGAAGTGGATTGTTGGATCATTGGATTGATGGGCTGTTGAAGCTATAGAGTTGAGGAGTGATGTGCTTCGCTACTTCATGAAGCCATTACTCCACAACTCCACCAATCCAATCATCCATCCAACGATCCATCAATCCAAGTTTTTTGAAGAACCACCGACAGCACGGATGACTGTTTTATGTGTCCATGCTCTCCGTGGTTATTTTTTGTCTACACCGTAGCGCAGACTTCCAGTCTGCAAACGAATAGAGCGGATTATCCACGTTTGGTTTGAAGGTTGAAATCGTGCCGATCACGCGCAAAAAAGTTCTCGTTATCGCATACATCTTTCCACCGCTGGCGCGTGCGGGCGTGCATCGCACCGTGCGCTTCGTGCGGTATTTGCCCGAGCTGGGTTGGGATCTTACCGTGCTCACCGTAGCAGAGCCGTATTATCCGCCCAACTCTCCTCTCGATCGCGAGTTGCTGAAAAAAGTTCCGGACGGCGTGCGCATTGAATCTACGCCGGTGTTTCGTGGCGTGGAAAATTTGTTGCGCTTGAAAAGCCTGTTGCGGAGAAAAAGCCAAGCCCCCTCGCCTCGCGTTCATGGAGCAAAGCAACAACGCGCCGTAGCTTTGCAAGCCGCAGATGGAAAGGGAAGCAGCGCGGAGAACCAAATTGCCAAATCGAAACAACGCGGCTTGACGCAACGCGGAAAAGATTTGATCACGGACCTGACTTCGATCCCGGATAAAGACGTGAACTGGCTGCCGCACGCGGTGAAACACGCGTTGGCGTTGCACCGTAGCGAGAAGTTCGATTTGATTTATTCAACCGCGCCGCCGTTTACCGATCACCTCATCGCGCAGCTCATCAAACAGCGTACGGGCTTGCCGTGGGTCGCGGACTTTCGCGATCCGTGGGCACGCGCGCCGTGGAAAGCGGAAATTCTCGGCAGCAGTATGCGCGGCAAAGCGGCGACGAGACTCGAACGCCAATTCGTGACGCATGCCGATCGCATCATTCTCAACACCGATTGGATTCGCCGCGAGTTCACGCAATACTACGGCACGCACCTCGCCCGAAAATTCGCGGTCATCACCAACGGCTTCGATCCGCAAGACTTTGCCGACCCTCTCCTGCCGCCAACGCAGAACGGCAAAATGATCATCACGCACACGGGCGCGCTCTATCGCAAGCGCAGCCCGGAGCAATTCTTCGCCGCGTGCGAGCGTTTATTGGCAAGTGAAAAAATCTCGCCGCAAGAGTTGGAGATCCGTTTCGTCGGCGGCATCGCCCCGGAGCTGTACCGCACTTTCGAGTGCAGCGAAGCGCTGCGCCAAACCATCCAAGTCATTCCGCAAGTTTCGCATCGCGAAGCGCTCGGCTATCAAATGCAAAGCGACGTGCTGTTCATTCTGCAGCCGGGCACCAGCGTATCCGTGCCCGGAAAAATTTTCGAATACATCGGCATGCGCAAACGCATCCTCGCGTTGACGCCGGTGGGCGCGACCGCGGACGTCGTGCGTGAAAATCAGCTCGGCCCGGTTGTCGATCCCGAAGACCTCAACGGCATCGAAGCCGCTTTGCACCAACTCGTCGATGAATATCGGAGCGGCGGCATTCAAGCGCCCTCCCTGAACGGCGCTTTCAAAAAATATGACGGCGTGGAACTCACGCGCCAATTGCACCTCGAATTTCTCTTGAGCCTCGAACATGGCGGACGCCGGTGACGCAGTCGTACAACGTTTACTGTCCGAGGCTCAGCGGCTCTGGCCCGCCGCGCCGCCCGTCGCGATTACGATAGCGCAAAAAGTTTCTCGGCCCTACTCCACTGTCTATCGTTTGCACCTCGCAAACAGAGTTGAAGCCTCGGCTGCGCAACGCCCGGCCGTGCTCTACGCCAAAATCTTTCGCCCTTCGGCTCACAATCTCCACAATCAACAAAAATATTTAGACCGTCTACAAATTGAGTTCGAAATTGCGGAGCAATTGCACGCAGCTTTGCAAGGGCAATCGCATTTCGGAGTCGTGCGCCCGGTCGTGTATTACCCTGAGCTGCTCGCGTTAGTAACCGAAGAAGCGCAAGGCCGCGTGCTCGCAGAGATTGTCGCAGAGGCTTGCAAGCACTGGTCCCTCCGCAACGCTTTGGAACGAGCGGTATTACATTGCCGCCGCGCCGGACAAGCTTTGGCCGCGATGCAAGCCGCGACGCGCGTTGCCGGGTCATTTGATTGCAACGAGCTGTTCGAGTATATCAAAATCCGTTTGCAGCGTTTGCTCGAAAGCGAGGCGGCGCCGTTTTCGGCCGCCGATCACAAGCTCGTTTTGAATTTCCTCGAACGGGCTTTGACAAATATTCCAACGGACCAGCTTGCGCAATGCGGGTGTCACTGTGACTATGCTCCGTTCAATGTACTCGCTGATGACGAACGCGTGACGGTATTGGATTTTTCCATGTTCAAAATCGGCTCGTGCTACAACGACGCCACGTACTTTCATCATCGCCTAGAAGGCTATTTGCACAAACCGATTTTCAGCGCCTCGGCCATTCAAGCCGCGCAGCGCGCTTTCTTGGAAGGCTACAATTACGCCTGCGCGCGCGCGAATCATCCGATTGAAAATGATTTGCTCTTTCGCGTTTTGTGGACGAAGCACGTCATCAACAATTATAGCGCGATCATGCGCAATCGCGTGGGCCGTGGATTACGTTTGCCCTCAGCCACCCGCATGTTCAATCGGCACATTTTCCGGCGCTATAATAACTGGCTCATGCGTATGTGTCGGGTGTAGATTTTTGATGGCCGCTCTCTTTTATAATGTCATTGGTAGGAATCTTCCCCAGTACTTGAGCTAAGTCAGTCTTGAGGTTTGTACCCAGCACGAGGGAAGTTCCTTACCAGGATGACAATTCGAAGACCTGGCACTCAAATGAAAATGTTATAAGCTCACTTGCGGTAACCATAATTCAACTCCTCTGCTGGCCATGAACCTCAAAAAACTCCGCACCATGTCCTTCGACGAAGTGAGTCATCGTTTGAAGGCCGCGAGCGCGAAAAAAATTCGCCATCTTGCGCAAAGCCGTTATCGTGATCGCATGGAACCTGCGCAGTTTCTGCCGAACTTCTCTTTGCGTTCCGTTTTCGACGAAGGTTATAACGAAGCCCTGGCGCGCAAAGATTGGCAGAACGCCGAAGCTATTTTGTTGCAGCACATGCGTCAACGTTTCAGCGCGGAGAACGTTCAAGGATCGCAGCCAATTTTTTTTCTCTCCGTGCAACAACGCGAAACATTGCTCGAGGTTGCCGATTACGCCTTTGCGAACGAACAACAAGCGGCGTCCGCCCACGCAGAGCGCTTGTTGGCGCATCGGTTCGATTACCTCGGGCTGACGGCACACTTTGAGAACGAGATCAATTGGCACCTCGATCCGCTTTCACAGCGCGAATGGCCGAAAAAATTTTATACCGAAATGAAGTTTTACGGCCAACACGACGGCGAACAAGAGCTGCCGGGCGACGTGAAGAACGTATGGGAGTTGAACCGCCATCAACATTTTGCGGTGCTCGGCAAAGCCTATTGGTTCAGCGGCGAAGAAAGGTTTGCCGCAGAGCTTTTAGCCCAGTGCGAAAGTTGGATGGCGCAAAACCCTTTTCTTTGGGGCGTGAATTGGGCCAGCGCGCTCGAAGTGGCGATGCGCAGCTTGTCATGGATTTGGGCTTACTCTTTCTGTTTGCAAAGCGCTGCCATGACGCCCGAGCTGCACGCACGCCTCGTGCGCATGTTGAATTTGCACGGCCATTACGTGCATCGGCACCTTTCTTTTTTCACCAGCCCATACAATCATCTCGTCGGCGAAGCCACGGCGCTCTTCTTTCTCGGCACACTCTTTCCCGAATTTAAAGAAGCCGAAACGTGGCGCGACAAAGGCTGGGCGATTCTCGTGATGGAAGTGAATAAGCAATTTCACAGCGATGGCATGTCAGTCGAGCAAGCGATGTCTTATCATCACTTCACGCTCGGCTTGTATTTGCAAGTCATGCTCCTCGCGCAACTGAACGGCATGCCGATCCCGATTGTTATGCGTGAGCGCCTCGAGAAAGCGTTGGAGTTTTCCATGCACAGCATACAACCCGATGGCCGGCACCCCATGATCGGCGACAATGACAATGCCTGTGCATTTTATTTCGGCGAGCAAGCTGCATGGGATTATCGCGGCTACCTCGCGCTCGGCGCAGTGTTGTTCGAACGCGGCGATTTCAAATATGCCGCAGAGCAATATCACGAAGCTTGCCTTTGGCTGCTCGGCCCGGAAAGTTATGAGCAGTTTGAAAACTTGAAAGCCGAGCCGCCGCATGAATCCAGTTGTTTACTCGCGGAAAGCGGCTACGCAATATTCCGCGAGGGTTGGAAAAACGCCGAGCAGTATTTGATCTTTGATTGCGGCCCGCAAAGCCACGGCTTGTTCGCGGATGAAAACGTTTCCACCGCGCACGGCCATGCCGACCCGTTGAGCATTACGTTGTGCGCGCACGGCCGGCCGATATTGATCGACTCCGGCATGCTCACTTACAACGGCGACTTGAAATGGCAAAATTATTTTCGCAGCGGCATGGCGCACAACACCGTCACCATCGATGAACATAGCTCTTGCCGCCTCGTGGGGAGATTGGGCTATTCGCACGTGCCCGAAGTCATGCAAACGTTTTCAACCTTTCAACCCGACTTCGCTTTTGCCGAAGCGAGCTACAAAGGGTTGGGCAAAGACGTGCGTCATCGCCGCGGGGTGTTTTATCGCAACGCAGAATACTGGTTGATCTTCGATAGCCTCCAGGGCGAAGGCGAATGCACGTTGGACCGTTGGTTTCACTTTACGCCCGATTGCGAAGTAAAAATTTTTGCAGGCGGCCTCGTTGCAAACATGCCGCACTCAAACGCGCTGCTCGTTCGCGAGTTGAGCGCAAACACACCTGCAATTGAAATTTTCAAAGGCGGTGCGGAGCCGGAACAAGGATGGATTGCGTCAAACTACGGCGCGAAAATTCCCGCACCGGTGGCACGCTTGCGCACGCGCGCCGCACTGCCGCAACAGTTTTGTACGCTATTCTTGCCATGCCGTGAAAAAATTCCCGCGCTCTCTCACGAGGCGCTCGGAGAATACGGCGCTCATGATTCCGGCCCGTTTGCTGTGCGTTTGGCCACCGCACACGGCAACGATCTCATCATATTCAATTTTTCCGGTGAAATCCAAACGCTTGGCGCCTTGACCACGGATGCAAAGATTGCGTACCTTCGACGCGAGCCGGCTTCCGGCAATACCACCGTTTCCATGGTCTCAGGCACGCGACTCACACTCAATGGCACAGAAGTCTTCAGCTTTGAGCAGCCCACTGATGCGCGCGCCTCTTCGCGCGAAATCTCATAAAGCAAAAGAAGCACTCGCTTGCGGAAGCAACGTGAATAGAAAAATAAAAATTCTCCAAATCGGACCGTATCCGCCGCCGGGCACGGGATGGTCCATTCGCATCAAAATGCTGAAGAAATACCTCGAGCGTGCGGGGCACGAGTGCCTCGTGATGAACACGAACAAAAACCGCAAAGTGGCGAGCGAAGAATTCGTGCCGGTACGCGGCGGCTGGGACTACTTCAAGAAAGTGGTGCGTTGCTGCGCGCAAGGCTATCTCGTGCACGTGCACATCAACGGCAAATCCACCAAAAGCCCGATGCTCGCGCTCGTTGCGGAATTTGTCAGTCTGCTGTTTGGCAGGCGCGCCGTGCTCACTTTTCATGCGGGCGTGAAGCAGGATTATTTTCCCAAGCAAGACAAGTTTTGGCTGGATAACACGTTTCGCCTGATCTTTCTCTTCGCGAAAAAGATCGTGTGCAACAACGAAGAAGTCAAAGCGCGCATTGCGGCGTATGGCGTCGAGCCGCAGAAGATCGTTCCTATTCCGGCGTTTTGTTTGGAATATTTGGAAGACAAAGCCGAGTTGCCGCCTGAACTTGCGGATTTCATACGCGCTCATCAACCCACGCTGTGCAGTTACATCTACATGCGCCACGATTTCAATTTAGATTTTGTCTTCGAGGCGATGCAGCGCGTGTTGCAGCACTGGCCGCAATTGGGCATTGTGTGGATGGGCGCGGACCGCGAGTCGCAAGCATTGCAGCAGAGGTTGCGCGAAGCGGGATTAGCGTATTGCTCGTATATAGCCGGCGATCTCGACCACGGCGATTTTCTCGCGGTGTTGGAAGCATGCGACGCATACGTGCGCACGCCGGTCGTGGACGGCGTTTCATCGAGCGTGCTGGAAGCGTTGATGCTCGGCTCTGTCGTCGTGGCGAGTGAAAACGGCTCGCGGCCCGAGGGCGTCAAAACCTACGTTGATGGCAATGTCGAATCTTTCTCGCAAACGCTGTTGAATATTCCTCGCGCCACAAACGGCAAGCCGGAGATTGATAAACCCGGCCTCGCGCGCAGGTGGGGCGTGCGCGATACGTTACGTGAAGAGATCGAGCTGTTGTGCAGTGCAGCGAATTGAAGATTGAAGAAAGTCAGGAGAAATGAGTGTAGAATTCGCTTGGAATCGCCCGCCTGGTTCCGGCGAGAGGCTTCAATTGCACAAAGCGCCGGCAGAACGAGCAAAACGAACAACATCGAAGCCATCATTCCACCAATCGTAGCAAGCGCCAGCGCATACCAGAGCCCGGTCTTGTCTGCCGCAATCACCATAGGCAGCAGGCCCACGATCGTCGTGAGCGAAGTCATGAGAATGGGGCGCAGCCGATCGCTTGCGCCCGTGATAATGGCCTCTAGTTTCTCCAACCCTTTTCGCCGTAATTGATTGATGTGATCAAGCATGATGATGGCATTGTTCACGACGATGCCGCCGAGCAGCACCACGCCGATGTACGCTGAACGATCGAAGGGTTGATCCACTAGCCAAAACATTATGAACACGCCGATCAGCGCCATCGGGATGGTTGTCATGATGAGGAACGGCTGCTCGAGCGATTCGAACAATGCCGCGGTCACTATGAATACGAGCAGCAACGACAAGCCGATCACTTTCCACAATTCTTCTTCCTCCTCTACGCTGCCCCAACCCCACTCCGGTTGTTCCAACTTGTAGCCCGGCGGCAGGTGCATGTTTTGGACGATGCTTTCGACATAGCGATTGCCGAGCTTCCACGGCCCGCGAAACTCGAACGTGATCCAGCGTTGATATTGCTGGTTCTCGCGCGCGATGAGAGACTGCGCGGGTTGCTCTTCGATGTGAGCGACGAGAATGAATTTTTTTGAGCCTGCCCCTCGTCTACCTTTTTATGATATCGCGAAAGCGAGCGCCTTGCCGGCCGAGATATTCCACGTCTTCATTCGCAACCACGGTTTTGGCGTAAGCCAGGCCCGCGCGAATACCTTCCGGCTCCAAATCGGGATAATCGTCTAGCAATTCCCTCTCTGTTACTTTTTGGCTGAGCAAATCCAAAATCATTCGGGCCTATTCCGAGATCTCAAGCTTGCAAAAAACCCCGTTGTGATCGGAAAGAAAATCGCCGCGATTGAAGACCACTCGCGCTTCGCGGGTGGCGATTTTCAAGTTGCCGCCGGAACGATAGAAAATGTAATCCAGCTTCTGCGGAGTTTCGGAAGCGTCGACGACCAGCTTGGCATAAACATTCTCCCGCCCGGTATAGGTTATGGCCTCGGCATCAAAGCGGGGCAGCGTATCTACAAAGCCCTCGGCCACGATCCTTTCATACTCCGGCGTCAGCTCGTGCCGCGTATTCAGCGGAAAATGCGTGGTCGGGGAGGCGTTGAAATCTCCCGCCAAAATTATGGGCGTTTCAGCCGGGCAATGCTGCCGCAGGTGTGAAAAGAGAATTTCCAACTGTTGCAACCTGATGCCGGTTTCCCTCTCCGAACGTCCCGCGTACAAGTGCGCATTCACGGCGCAAATGAGTCCCACTGTGGTTCTGATCAGGCTGATGACGAATCCCTTGCGCCCCAATCTTTCATCGAATCTCATGCGCGGAACTCGGGCATGCTCGACAAAGTGATATTGTTCGAACGCAAAACGCGACATCACCGCCAGCCCGCCCGTGCGATCGGCGCGCAGCAATGGCAGCATCCAGCGGCTTAACTCTGAACCGGCACAGCAATACTCTTTGGGCAAGTCTGCAAGAATTTTTTGCCGATGCTTGACCGTAAACGACTCTTGCAAACAGATGAGGTCGGGCGAGAGCGCGCCGATCTGTTGCGGCAATTTACTCAGTCTTTGCTTGCGCTTTAATTGGGGAAGCCAAAGCGGCAAATCCCAGATATTGAAGGAAAGGCAGGAGAGCGTGATGGGCATGAATTCATTTCAAAACGGGGTTGAGCGGAAAATGTCGAATATCTTTGAGAAAGTTCATTACGCCTCTTGCAAGCTGAGATATTTCACGTCTTCATTCGCAACCACAGTTTTGGCGTAAGCGAGACATGCGCGAATATCTTCCGGCTCCAAATCCGGGAAATCTTCGAGTAGTTCTTCCTCCGTCACCCCTTGGCTGAACAAGTCCAAAATCATTTCCACGGAGATACGAAGCCCTCGCACGATCGGTTTGCAGTCGAAAATTTTTGGGTCGAATGTTATCCTTCCCAAGAGTGATGAGTGTTGCATTTTTTCCCTTTACATTTTTTGATATGCGATCAGTACGTCACGAGGCGCACAAAGCGGAGTCTATTTCTCATCCAAACTGGTTCAACCGCGCTTTCGCTTCGGCATAGATGCGCGCTTTTTCCGGAAAGGGGATGAAGAGGCTCTTGAAGCCGTTGAGGATGACCTTCTTCACTTCTTCGAAATTCAAATCCCAGGTTTGCACCGCAAGCCAAAGCTCGTCGGTCACGGTGGTGCGCGAGATGAGGCGGTTGTCCGTGTTGAGCGTGACGCGGAGTTGATGGTCGAGATATTTTTTGAAGGGATGGTGTTCGATGCGCAGCACGGCTTTGGTTTGCACGTTGCTGATCAAACAGACTTCCAACGGAATGCGATGGTCGCGCACGTAGTTCATCAAATCTTCGTCTTCATACAAGCGCGTGCCGTGGCCGATGCGATGCGCGCCGCACGCGTGAATGGCTTGGTGAATGCTCGCCGGGCCGTAAGCTTCGCCCGCATGCACGGTGCAGTTGATGCATTCTTTGCGAATCGTGTAAAACGCCTTCGCGTGTTCCTTCGCGGGATTGTCCTCTTCGCGGCCCGCGAGGTCGAACCCCACGACGCCCTTGCGTTTGTATTGCACGGCCAACTCGGCAAGGCGCAGCGACATCGAGCGCTCGAAGCTGCGAATCGCGCAGATGATCACGCCGGTTTTGATGGGGTATTTTCTCTCCGCTTCCTGCAAGCCTTCCAAGACCGCATCGACGACTTGTTCCAGCGAAAGCCCTTTGGCTTGATGCAAGAGCGGCGAATAGCGCACTTCCATGTAAGTCACGTTCTCACGCGCGGCATCTTCGGCCAATTCGAATGCGATGCGCCGCAAAGACTCGTAATCCTGCATCAATCTCAGTGTGACGTCGAACTTATCGATGTACTCGTTGAGATTTGCGACTTGCCCTTTGACCGAGAGAAAATCATAAACGTCCTCTTCGCGATTGCTGGGCAGCGTAACGCCGTTTGGTTTTGCCAACTCCATCGCCGTCTTTACCCGCAGCGAGCCATCGAGATGCACGTGCAAGTCGGTCTTGGGCAGTTCGTGTAGCAGGTCGCGGGTGATGCGCATAAAAATCTCCTTAGAAAAACTTCAAATCGATTTTATCATTACTTCATAACGGCAGGCGTTGACGCCACTTTTCTGGGTCGCGAGAATTGTGAAAAACACAGTACACCGTGACAGCGTCATTATCGTATTCATAAAATACTGAATACGGGAATCGCCTAATCAAACCACGGCGATATTCTTCATGCACGACGGCATAAAGCTCGGGAGGGCGACGTATCGCTTGAAGGCAGGAATCAACACAACTCAAAAATCTTCGCCCAGACCGGGGCGTCTCATTTCATACCAATCGTAAGCTACAGCAATATCCTGTTCGGCTTCAGGAGCTAAAACCAGTTTAGCGGCCATAGCGACTACGAATCCTGCGTTGTACTTCTTCCCATAAGCGTCCCGAGTCGGGATTGTTGATGAAGTTCTGTTTTCGCTGAGCCAATCCTTCCTTCTGCCATTCATGCACCGGCACAGATGTCGAAACCGCAGCAATATCATCCCACAGATCTTCAACAAGCTGAAGCTTTTCCGAAACGCTTAAATCAAAGACCGAAGTGTTGTGTGGGCTCATAAGTTCATTCTCTCCGAGACTGAGTTAAAAAATCGAAGGAGATAATAGTTCTAAATTTTGTCAAGACCTCTCTCAAATCAAACGCAATTCCATGAAGCTCGTGCCTTCGATTGGATTGAAGCGGTACGGCGCGATCTCGCGAAAACCTAGAGAGGCATAAAGCTCACGCGCTGTGCCCATTGAAGGCAAAGTATCGAGCCGCATGCGTTCATAGCCCAACGCCCGCGCCTCTGCGATGATTGCGTTCGCCAACGCGCGCCCCACGCCGCTACCGCGACCTGCAGGCGCAACATAGAGTCGTTTCATTTCACAAATGCCTGCGCTGATTTGCCGCAGAGCGACGCAACCGAGAAGATTCTCTGAATCTTCAGCAAGCAATAAGCAACCCGAGGGCGGGCCGTATTCCTCCGGAAGCGAGTCAAGCTCATGAGAAAAATTTTGAAACTCCAAGTCAATGCCAAGAGCGGAGGCATATTCCTCAATGAGGCGGCGGGCCTTTCGAAAATCACCTTCGGAAATAACTCGCGAAATTTGCATGGCTCATTTGTTCAAACCACGGTCTTTTCGGTCTGCTGCGCCGGAGTTGATTGACTCACGCTCGCAGACTTGCGGCTCGCAATTTTCGGTTCCGGCAGCAGCGTGATCAACGTGCCGATCGTGAGCACCATGCCGCCGATCCACACCCACATGACGA